>OWIP01001449.1_pt1 | contig 14698 bp, 9 predicted proteins | sample 1732581 | NCBI WGS metagenome assembly OWIP01 (sample SAMN05065731, study PRJEB22554) | human gut metagenome | biome: ENVO:2100002; feature: ENVO:00000062; material: ENVO:00002003 | host: Homo sapiens | place: USA
TCTAGCTTCGTCGGCAGCGTCAGATGTGTATAAGAGACAGGAGCCGTTGCCCAGATATGCGTTCAGCTCCAGCGGGGAATACTGCGTAAGCACGCCCACGGTATCAATGTCCGAATTTACGCAGTTTGAAAGCGGAAAGTCAATTATCCTGTATTTCCCGCCGAAAGGAACGGCGGGCTTTGCCGTGCGGTCGGTAAGCACGCCAAGGCGCGTGCCCTGCCCGCCGGCAAGCAGCATTGCAACCATCTTTTTTGTTACCATAGGCATTTGTTCTCCTTTTGTAGTAGTGAAAATTTATGTTCTTCCATATGTAACAGAAGTTTGTATATCGTCCCAAAAGGCTCCCCGGCCGGGGAGCTGGCAATACGCCGTAAGGCGGATTGACTGAAGGGTTGACGTAAATAGGTGAAGCCTCTTTCTTTTTTAACCCCTTCGTCTGCTCGCTTTGCTCGCATACACCTCCCCTTTCAGGGCAGGCTTAATGTAAGAGTTTGCACTGCACCAAAAGGCGCCACCATTTATGGGGGAGCTGTCGAGCCGTAGGCGAGACTGAGGGGGAATAGTAAAATAGATTGGCAGCTTTGAGTCATTCCCCTTTCGTCTGCTCGTTACACTCGCATCCACGAACGCTGGTTGGAATATGGTCGTCTTGCAGCGCTGCCGCTTGCAATACTCCCTATTCCGCCCGATTCTCCCCTCGCTGCATCGCCCACTGGGCGCGCTCGGCTCGAATCCCCCGCACGCGGGGACAGCTTTTGGTTGGTGGTAACTCTAAAAAAGCCCCCTCTTATAGGGAGCTTTTAATCTCTTTATTTAGTTCTGCTTATCCTCCGGCAGCAGGCCCTTTCTGGTCAGGTCTATCTTGCCGTCGGGCTTGATATCGATAACGCGGACGAGTATTTCGTCGCCTAAGCTCACCACGTCCTCAACCTTCTCAACGCGCCTGTTGGCCAGCTTGCTGATATGCACAAGGCCCTTCTTGCCGGGCTTGAGTTCCACCTGCGCGCCTATGGGCAGTATGTTAACTACCTTGCCCAGGAACACTTCGCCAACCTCTATGTCCTTGACGATATTGTCTATCATCTTCTTTGCGGCGGCGCTGGCTTCCTGATCGGGAGACAGTATGAACACGCGGCCGTCGTCGTTTATGTCTATCTTCACGCCGGTATCGGCAATGATCTTATTGATGGTCTTGCCGCCGGAGCCGATGACTTCGCGGATCTTATCGGGATTGATGCTGAACTGCAGCACCCTGGGCGCATAGGGAGAAAGCTCCGCGCGGGGCTGCGCAAGGGTTTCGAGCATCTTATCCAGTATGAACAGCCTGCCGCGGCGTGCCTGTGCAAGCGCGCGGGTCAGAATCTCTTCATCAATGCCCTTTATCTTTATATCCATCTGAATGGCGGTTATGCCGTCCTTGGTGCCTGCAACCTTGAAGTCCATGTCGCCAAGGAAGTCCTCAAGGCCCTGTATATCGGTCATAACGGCTATGTTGCCGTTGGCGGGATCCTTAATAAGGCCCATGGCAACGCCCGCAACGGGCTTCTTGATGGGCACGCCCGCATCCATGAGGGACAGGGTGCTTGCGCAGATGGAAGCCTGTGAGGTTGAGCCGTTGGAGCTTATGACCTCGCTGACGAGCCTGAGCGCATAGGGGAATTCTTCTTCGGAAGGAATCATGGGCAGCAGGGCGCGCTCCGCAAGGGCGCCGTGGCCTATTTCGCGCCTGCCGGGGCTGCGCACGGGGCGGGTTTCGCCAACGCTGTACGGCGGCATATTATACTGATGCATATAACGCTTGCCGGTTTCGTCGCTTATGCCGTCCAATGTCTGCGCGTCCTCAAGCGAGCCGAGCGTGGTTATGGTCATAACCTGGGTCTGGCCGCGGGTAAACACGGCGCTGCCGTGCGCGCGGGGCAGCAGACCAACCTCGCACCATATCGGGCGTATCTGCTCCATGCTGCGTCCGTCGGGGCGGATGCCGCGGTTGATTATCTTATCGCGCACTATTTCCTTGGTTATGTTATAAAGTATCGCGTCAACGTCCTTGGCGCAGTCGGGGTCTATTTCAAGGAAATGCTCGGTAACCTCCTGCTTCACCTGGGCGCTGCGCGCTTCGCGCTCGTAGCGGTCAAATGTGTCAAGGCTCCACTCCACCTTATCGAAGGCATATGCGCGCACAAGCTCGGTGAACTCCGCACTGGGCTGATAGATGTTCACTTCCATCTTGGGCTTGCCCACTTCCGCCTGCATGTTTTCTATGAAGGCGACAATTTCCTTTATGTAGCCGTGGGCGAACAGAATGGCCTGCAGCATTTCGTCCTCGCTCAGCTCGTCCGCGCCCGCTTCAACCATCATAACGGCGTCCTTCGTGCCGGCAACGGTCAAATGCAGCTTGCTCTTTTCGCGCTGCTCGCTGTTCGGGTTGATTATATACTGCCCGTCGATATAGCCAACGCTTACCGCGCCGGTGGGGCCCATGAAGGGCGCGTCGCTTATGGCGAGGGCGGCGCTTGAGCCTATCATGGCAAGTATTTCGGGCTGCACGTCCTGCTCAACGCTGAGCACGGTGGCAATTACCTGAATGTCGTTATAGAATCCCTTGGGGAACAGGGGCCTGAGCGGCCTGTCTATAAGGCGGCTGGCTAGTATGGCCTTTTCGGAGGGACGGCCTTCCCTTTTGATGAATCCGCCGGGGATTTTGCCCACGGAATACATTTTTTCTTCAAATTCAACGCTCAGCGGAAGAAAATCCACGCCGTCGCGCGGGGCCTTGGCTACCGTTGCGCATACCAGCACCGCCGTGTCGCCGCAGCGCATAAGCACGCTGCCGCCGGCCTGCTCGGCATACTTACCGGTTTCGGCGGTAATTGTTCGGCCCGCCAGCTCCATTGAAAATATCCTTTGCATTTGCTTCTTCTCCTTCTTATAGTCCATTTTTATTCATACTGTATTATTATAACTCATCCCGCGCAAAAAAGCATCATTAAATTGCGTAAAAGGAGAAAAAGGTGAGGTGGTACTCCCTCAGTCGGCGCAGTACAAGCTCTGACCAAAAGGCGCCACCGCTTGCGGGGGAGCTGTCTGTGAGCGATAGCGAGCAGACTGAGGGGGAACAACTCACGGCACTTGGCAGCTTTAAGCCGTTCCCCTTTCGTCACGGCTCACGCCGCGACACTTTCCCCGCACGCGGGGACAGCTTTTGGGTGGCGTTGCCACCAGCCTGCCCTGAAAGGGGAGGTGGACATGAGCGTTAGCGAATGGACGGAGGGGTTATAAATCAGCTCACATCTCTCCGTTTGTTTCAACCCCTCAGACAATCCGCCTTACGGCGTATTGCCAGCTCCCCGGCCGGGGAGCCTTTTGGTTTAATGCAACAAAAAACTCGCCCCTCCGCGAGGAGGGGCGAGGTGCATTTTAGGGTTTATGTCCCGATTGGTTTAATTACGCGCGAACCTTCTTGAAGGTTACGACGGCGGCGGCAACCATAGCGACGGCGATCATGGCGAAGCCGATGATGCTGGCGTTGTCACCGGTCTGCGGCAGCTTCGGGTCAGCGGGGTTGACGTGAATGGAGCCGTTGGGATAGGTGATCTTCTGGCTCTGAGCCATGATGGTGCCGAAGTAGTGCTCGAAGTGAGCATCGGTCATGTAGTTAGCCTCTTCATAGCCGAAACCGAGGAAGCCGAATATCTTGTCATAAACAGCCTTGAGGTTGTTGTAAACAGCGCCTTCGGCATACTTGCCGTCCTTCATGAAGGCAAGGGTGTTGACAGTGCTCTTAACGATGGAATAGAGTTGGCCATCATAAGAAATCATAATGGGCTTACTCTGATCTACCTTCTGATTGTTGCCGCTGCCGGTAACAGGGAATATCACGTAGGTATTCTGGGTTTGGCCATTGCTGTTGAGGGCGTCCACAAGGTAGCCATTTCCATAGAAGTTATGACCGGGTGCCTGGACCTGGAAATCGGCAACGCCGTCCATGTCGCGGTCAATCACCATGACGCCATTCTTGAACCTATTGTAGAAGCCGATGGAAGCGTTGACAACAGCATCCTTACCGTCGGCATTGACGGTACCCCAGCACTCATAACCCCAAAGGGTCTTGCTGCCCGTGGTGTATTCAGAGGTGCCAAAGGATACGGTGAAGCCTTGCTTTACCTTGCCATAGTTGGCAACATTGAACGTACCTGCAAAAGCCTTATCCTTGTACTGCGTGAAAGTGTCATCCAGAGTGATGCCACTGACAGCAATATCAAGATCAAGCGCCCAATCTGCAAGCAGACGCTTCATAGCGGGGCTGAGGTCATTAGCATCCGGCAGAGTCACTTCGGCATAGAAGTGAACGCGGCTGTTCTTGACAACGGGGTAGTAGGTGCTCAGGGGAGCATACAGGCTACCGACCGCAGCGGTGTTCTGAACGAGATCGAGACCGGTGAGGGTCAGGGAGATGTCTTTGTAGACGGGGATCTGCCAATCAAGCTGAGCCCAGCCGCTGGCCAGAGCGGGAACCGCAAAGGCAACGACGAGAGCCAGAGAAAGAACGAGAGCAAACAGTTTCTTCATCTTGTCTAATTTCCTTTCAAAAAATTGTTTTTGTTTTGTGCCGGGAATTTCACCCGGCTTGGCCTTGCGGCCTATTTGGGACCTTCCCGTTTGCACGCTTAGATGTTACCATATCATTACGCCGTTGTCAACACCTTTATTACGATTTTGTAATAAATTATTTTGGGGCGTAATATTTCAACCCGCCCGCCTTACTCCACCTCGTAGCCGGCGTCGGTTATGGCCTTGCGCGCGGCGGCCTCGTCTGCATTGGCAAAGGTGGCCTGCTTGTTGGCAAGGTCAACGGTTATGTGCGTTGCGCCGATTTCCGCAAGGGCTTTCTCCACAGCCTTCTGGCAATGCTGGCACATCATGCCGTTCACTTTAAGCGTAATCATGTTTGTTTCCTCCTTAGAAGTAATGTTGTTATTATTTCCCGCCTGCGCGGCGTCATTCCCGCCGTTCTTCTTTGAAGAATGGGGTTTAAGGTACTTGTGCGTCCTGTTCGGGTCGAAACGGCGCAGCCTGAGCGCATTTGTAACGACCGATACGCTGCTCAGGCTCATTGCCGCCGCGGCTATCATGGGGCTGAGCAGCGGCCCGCCAAAGGCATACAGCACGCCCGCCGCAACGGGTATGCCCAGCGTATTGTAGCCGAATGCCCAGAACAGGTTTTCCTTTATATTGGTCATTGCCGCGCGGCTGAGCCTTAGCGCCGCCGCAACGCCGCCAAGCTCCCCGCCCATAAGCACTATGTCCGCCGATTCGATTGCCACGTCCGCGCCCGCGCCTATGGCTATGCCCGTATCCGCCTTAACGAGCGCCGGTGCATCGTTCACGCCGTCGCCAACCATGGCAACGGTGTAGCCCATGTTTTGCAGCCGTACTACCTCGCCCGCCTTATCGCCGGGCAGAACCTCGCTGCGCACTTCGTCTATGCCAACCTTGGCCGCAACGGCCTTGGCCGTGAGCGAATTGTCGCCCGTGAGCATGACAAGCTTCACGTTCATCTCTTTAAGCAGGCGTATGGCCTCCGCGGCGTCCGGCTTTATTGCATCCGCCACGGCGAAAAGCGCCGTCAGCTTGCCGTCCGCTGCCATGTATATTGGCGTTTTGCCCTCCGCGCTCACCGCTGCCGCCTTTTCCTCCAGCGGGTTGTCTATGCCCTGCTCGCGCATAAGCCTTGCGCTGCCCATAACTATGTGCGTCCCGCTCACGGTGCAGTCCACGCCGTGCCCCGCGCTGGCCTTGAAGCCTTCCGCATCGGGCACGGTTATGCTGCGCTGCTCCGCCGCGGCAAGTATAGCCTTGGCAAGGGGATGCTCGCTCTGCTTTTCAGCCGCCGCCGCAAGGGTAAGCGCGGCCAACTCATCCGCACCGGGCGCGGTTATTATGTCCGTAACCACGGGCGAACCCGTAGTGACTGTTCCGGTTTTGTCCAGCATAACGGCGTTCACCTTGCCCGCCGTTTCAAGCGCTTCGCCGCTTTTTACCAATATGCCAAGCTCCGCTCCGCGCCCGGCAGCAACCATTATCGCCGTTGGCGTTGCAAGGCCCAGCGCGCACGGGCAGGCGATTACAAGCACCGATATGAATACCCTTACCGCCAGCGCAAAGTCACGGGCGAACACGAGCCACAGTATGAATGCCAATATTGCCACGCCGCCTACCGCCGGCACAAAATACGCCGCAACGGCGTCCGCCATGCGCGCGATGGGAGCTTTTGACCCCTGCGCTTCTTCAACCATATGCACTATGCGCCCAAGCGCCGTGTCCGCGCCCACGCCCGTTGCCGTGAAAAGCACCGCGCCTTCGCCGTTTATGGTGCCGGCGTATACCTTATCGCCAATTTCCTTATCAACAGGCATGCTTTCGCCGGTAAGCATGGCCTCGTTCACGCTTGTGCGGCCGGATACAATGGTGCCGTCCACACTCACCCGCTCGCCGGGCTTAAGCACCACCGTGTCGCCCATCATAACGTCCTTGGCGCTCAGTTCAACCTCCACGCCGTTGCGCATAACGCGGGCCGTGTCCGGCGCAAGGCTCATCAGCTTTTTGATAGCGTCACCCGTTCGGCCCTTGGACAGCGTTTCCAGATATTTGCCGAACTGTATCAGCACTATTATCATGCCTGCCGATTCAAAATAGAGCGAATGCATGGCGTGCATATCCCCATTGGCGATTTTTATAACACCGTATATGCTGTAAAGCGTTGCGGCAAGCGTGCTTACGGCTATGAGCGAATCCATGTTGGGGCTTTTGAGCCACAGCGCCTTGAACCCGCTCCTGTAAAACCACCTGCCCGCGATAAGTATGGGTATTACCAATATCAGCTCCGCCAGCGCATAGTTGAGCGTGTTATATTCCGGGTCTATAAAGCGGGGCAGCGCATGCTCAAGCCCCTTTATCATCGGCGCCATGGCAATATAGAAAAGCGGAATACCGAACACCGCCGCGAATATGAGCCGCCGCTTCATGTCCCGCTTTTCGTTGGCCTTTTTTGCGGCCATCTCGGCCTTGGCCTTCTCCGTCAGGTCGAATGGATTATACCCCGCGTCCTTAACGGCCTTCTTCAGCGCCGCCTCGTCCGTAACATTTTCGTCATATACTATGTTTGCGCGTTCCGCGGCCAGATTAACGCTTGCACTTTCCACGCCGCCAACGCCCTTCAGCGCGCGTTCCACCCGCGCGGAGCATGCCGCGCAGCTCATTCCGCCCACGCCCAGTTCAAGCCTTTTCATTCTGTCCTCCTTTTTGGCTTAAAAGCTTATATATGGCATTGTCTGCCTTATTTCGTTTTGTATACAGAATTATAGCGCAACATCATTCCGCATTCAAGCGGTTGAGGGGAATTGGTTTGATTGATTTAACCACCCCCTTTCACATTCCCCCTCCCCTCTGCATAATATGGAATCAGCCAATAGATGCGGAGGTAAAAAGAATAATGGTAATTGCAAAAAAGGCAGCTATGATACTTGCGGCAGCTATGCTGCTGTGCGCGCTCATGTGCGGCTGCGGCGGCGGCAGCGAACTGCGCCACGTTACGCTTAACGAGGTCACGCGCAGCGTGTTCTATGCGCCGCTGTACTGCGCGGTGTCGCTCGGCTATTTTGAAAAAGAAGGTCTGGACGTGGAAATAGTGACGAGCGGCGGCAGCGACAAGAGCATGACCGCCCTTATATCCGGCGATGCCGAGGTCGCCCTTATGGGCCCCGAAACGGGCATATACGTCGCCAATCAGGGCCTTGAGAATCATCCCATGATAGTGGCGCAAATAACCAAGCGCGACGGCTCCTTCCTCGTAGGCCGCGAAGCCGAACCGGACTTCGACTGGGAATCCCTTCGCGGCCGCAGCGTGATAGGCGGTCGGCCAGGTGGCATGCCTTACATGACACTGTGTTACGTTCTCAAGTCCCACGGGCTTGTGCCGGGCGAGGATGTGGAGGTTATAGACAACATACAGTTCCCGCTGATGGGCGGCGCGTTCGAGGGCGGCACGGGGGACTACGTTACCCTGTTTGAACCCACGGCGAGCGAGTTCGCCTCGTCCGGCAGGGGGTATATAGTTGCAAACGTGGGGCTTGAAAGCGGCGAGGTGCCGTATACAACCATTATGATGAGCAGCAAGACCATTGCCGAGGAGCCGGAATTTGCGCTGAGCTTCGTGCGGGCTATATACAGGGCGCAGCAGTGGGTAAAGACCGCGTCGGACGAGGAAGTGGCCCACGCCATGCAGCCGTTCTTCCCCGATTCTTCGATAGAAACGCTCTCCGCTGTGGCGAACAGCTACCGCGCGACGGACAGCTGGATGTATTCCCCCGCCATGAGCGAGGATGCGTTCACCCGCCTTCAGGACATAATCGAGGCCGCGGGCGAGCTGAGCGCAAGGGTGGAGTTCGGCAGTTTGGTAGACAATTCCTTTGCCGATAAGGTAATGGGCGAATAGAAAGCCCCCGATACAATAAAAAAGCGGCATAGCCGGTCATTTGGCCGTGCCGCTTTGTTTTTTATCAGCTCAGTTCAAACATGCCCATATAAAGCTGGTAATACTTGCCCTGCTGCTTTATCAGCTCGTCATGGTTGCCGCGCTCTATTATTTCGCCGTGCTCCAGCACCATTATCGCGTCCGAATTGCGCACGGTGGAAAGCCTGTGCGCTATTACGAACACCGTGCGGTCCTTCATAAGGCTGTCCATGCCCTTCTCAATCAGCGATTCCGTGCGGGTATCTATGCTGGACGTGGCTTCATCCAGTATCAGCACCGGGGGATCCGCCACCGCCGCGCGGGCTATTGCAATAAGCTGCCGCTGGCCCTGGGACAGGTTCGCGCCGTCCGCAGTAAGCACGGTATCGTAGCCTTCCGGCAGATGAGAAATGAAGTAATGCGCATTGGCAAGCTTTGCCGCGCTCACTATTTCCTCGTCCGTTGCATCAAGCCTGCCGTAGCGTATATTTTCGCGCACGGTGCCGGTGAAAAGATGCGTATCCTGCAGCACCATGCCCAATGACCCGCGCAGCGACGCTTTCTTTATCTGCCTTATGGGTATGCCGTCGTATGTTATGCGCCCGCTCTGAATATCGTAGAAGCGATTTATAAGGTTCGTTATGGTTGTCTTGCCCGCGCCGGTGGAGCCTACAAAGGCTATCTTCTGACCCGGCTTTGCGTAAAGCGAAACGTTTTTCAGCACGTCCACCTTGCCATCATAGCTGAAGGTAACGTTTTCAAAGCGCACGTCCCCGCGCACGCGGATAAGCTCGCCCGTGGGCTTTTTCCATGCCCAAACCTCTGTACGCTCGCTGCATTCTTCAAGCTCGCCTTTTTCGTTCACGCGGGCGTTTACCATAACTATGTCGCCCTCGTCCTCTTCCGCCTTTTCGTCAAGCAGGGCGAATATCCTCTCCGCGCCCGCAAGCGCGCTAAGCACGTTGTTCGCCTGCTGGCTTATTTCGGCCACGGGCATTGAAAAGCTTCTTGTGTACTGCAAAAACGCGCCCAGCGTGCCAATGTCTATTATTCCGGCAACGCCCAGCAGTCCGCCGCTTGCGGCAATTATTGCATAGGTAACGTGGGACAGGTTGTTCATTATGGGCCCCATTATGCTGGCAAGCGTGCTTGCGGCGGCGGTGTTCTTCCTAAGGGTTTCGTTCAGCTCGTCAAAGCGGCTGTTCACGGCCTGCTCGTGGCAGAATACCTTTACCACCTTCTGCCCTTCTATCATTTCTTCAATATAGCCGTTCACCTTGCCCACGCTGTCCTGCCGTGCCTTGAAGAAGCGGCCGGAGCGGCCCACTATTGCCTTGGTAATAAGCATCATTATCACCAGCATCAGTATGGCTATGCCCGTAAGTATGGGGTTGAGCACGATCATCATCGTGAATACGCCTACTATTCTTACCGCGCTGCTTATAAAGCTCGGCAAGCCCTGGCTTATCATTTCGCGCATAACATCGGTATCGTTTGTGTATGTGCTCATTATTTCGCCGTGCGTGCGCTTATCAAAGTAGCTTATTGGCAGCGTTTGCATCTTGGTGAACATTTCAAGGCGCAGCTTCAAAAGCGTTCCGGTGGATACGTTTATCATAAGGCGGTTATACATAAACGTGCCCAGTATGCCTATGGTGTACACAACCGCCATAACGGTAAGCTGACCTATAAGGCCGGTAAAGTCGGGATTTTCATTGCCTATCCACGGTACTATGTATTCGTTTATTATGGGAACCAGCATATATGTGCCGGCAATGTTTGCGGCAACGCTTGCAAGCAAGCCTATCAGCACCAGCACAAGCTGCCCACGGTACGGCTTAAAGTATTTCAGTATGCGCCTGAATGTGCCTTTGGCGTTTTTAGGCTTTGCAAAGCTCTGTTTCCTGGGTCCGGGCATTATTCCTCCACCCCCTTCTGCTGGGAATAGTACACCTCGCGGTATATTTCGCTGCGCTGCATCAGCTCCGCATGCGTACCAACGTCGTCTATCTTGCCTTCGTTCATAATAACTATCCTGTCCGCATCCATAACGCTTGCAATGCGCTGGGCAATTATTATGGTTGTCGTGCTGCTCAGTTCTTCATTGAGCGCCTTTCTTATTGCCGCATCGGTAGCGGTATCCACCGCGCTTGTGGAATCGTCCAGTATTATTATTTTGGGCTTTGATATCAGCGCGCGGGCTATGCACAGCCTTTGCTTCTGCCCACCGGATACGTTCACGCCGCCCTGACCGAGTTCGGTATCGTATCCGTCGGGGAAGCCCTTTATGAACCCGTCCGCCGCGGCCGCGCGGCACGCTTCTTCAATTTCCGCATCGGTCGCATCCGCGTTGCCCCATTTAAGGTTTTCCTTAATTGTGCCGGAGAACAGCACGTTCTTTTGCAGCACCATGGATACGCTGTGCCTAAGCGTTTGTATCTTATATTCCTTCACGTTGTGCCCCGCAACCTTGACCGCGCCGCTTGTCACGTCGTAAAGCCTTGGTATAAGCTGCACCAGCGTGCTCTTCGCGCTGCCCGTGCCGCCTATTATGCCTATTGTCTCGCCCGAGGCTATCTTCAGCTTTATGTGCTCAAGGTTCGGATTATCGGGGTTGCCGTTGTAGCTGAAGGATACGTCGTCAAACTCTATCGAGCCGTCCGTAACTGCAATGTCCTTGGCGTCGTCATCGTTTATGGAAGGCTTTTCCGCAAGCACTTCGGTTATCCTTGCCATGCTGGCGCGGCTCATAACAAGCATTACCATCATCATGGCAACCATCATAACGGCGCTGAGCACCTGCCCAATATAGCTTATAAAGCTTATCAGGTCGCCGGACTGCAGCCTGCCTTCAACTATCTGCACGCCGCCAAGGTAGCACACGGCTATCATACATATATATGCCATATACTGCGCCATTGGCATTGCGACAACCAGCAGCTTTTCGGCCTTTACCTGATAATCCTTAACCTCGTTTGCGGAAAACGTGAAGCGCTCGTCCTCGTAATCCCCGCGCACAAATGCCTTGACCACGCGGATAGCCGTCAGGTTCTCCTGCACGTTTGCATTCATGGCATCGAACTTGGCAAGCATTGCCTTGAACCGCGGGAATGTTTTCGTCATCAGTATGCCAATGACTATAGCCAGTATCGGCAGCGCGAACAGGAACACCAGTGCAAGATCGGGGCTTATCCTTACCGCCATCACCGTTGCCGCAATCAGCATGAACGGCGCGCGTATGAACGTACGCACGGCCATCATGTATGTGTTTTGGATGGTATTCACGTCCGTGGTAAGGCGGGTTATAAGGCTGGCCGTTGAAAAACGGTCCACATTTGCAAAGGAAAAGCTCTGCACCCGTTCAAACAGCCCGCCGCGCAGGTTCTTCGCAAAGCCGGCGCTGGATACGCTTGCAAACCTTGCGCTCAGCGCGCCAAGGCTCAGCGAAGCTATTGCCATAAGTATCATCATAATACCGCGCTGTATTATAAACGCGGTATCCTTGTTCTCTATGCCTATATTCACAATGTCCGCCATCATGTACGGTATGCTCACTTCCACCAGCACCTCGCCTATTATCGTAAGCGCGGCCAAAATGGATTTGAACCGGTAGCCCTTAGTGTAGGGCCAAATTCTCTTTATCATGCCTTTTCATCATCCTCCAGCCTTCTCAATTCGTTCATCAGCTCGCTCAGCGGCTTACCCGCGCCTTCCTTATAAAGGTTCGCGGCCATGCGGGAATAAAGGTCGATCAGCTTCTGTTTCTCCTCGTCGCTTATTCCTTCAAACATTTCGCCGTCCAGCCGCTTGAATGCGGCCTTCACCTTTTTGTGGTTTTCCCTGCCCTTTTCGGTCAGTTCAAGCCGGGTGCAGCGCATGTCCTTCTCGTCCGTCGTTTTCACTATAAGCCCCGCGTTTTCCATGCGCCTTACGCTGCATGTTATGCTGGGCGGGCTAACCCCCAGCGATTCCGCCGCTTCCGCCTGCGTGCAGCGCGGGTGCGTTTCAATGTAATCAAGTATCGGCCCCTGCCCGCGGTGCGCATCGGTGCCGCGCAGCATTGTCTGTATGCGCATACGGCGTATCAGCTCCAGCCTGTGCATGGCGTCCACAACGTTCCTGTCGTCCATTCCTCGCTCTCCCAAAAACTCCATAAATCTCCAAGAAACATACATATTCTTACAAAAAAGGTTAAATAACTAATAATTAACCAATTAATCGACATTTTACCCATAAAACTTCAAGAAAGCAACAGAAACATCAATATTTTACAAAATTGTCCCAATTTCTTATTTTTACCGCCAAAAATTGTGAAATTCTGCTAAATTCTTCCCCTATCGCCGCGGAAAATGCGGTGTTATGCTTTATACACGGAAAGCAAAATTTCCCACCGAATAGACATTATAGGAGGTCGCACATGACAAAATTTAAGGTATTGATGGCAGACAGCAACCCGCAGATGCTCAGCATGATGAAGGAATATTTCACCGCACAGGAAGGCGTGAGCGTGTTCGACACCGTGACCGACGGCGTAAGCGCGCTGGAGGCGCTGCACAAAACCCGCTACGATGTGCTGATAACCGAGCTTATAATGCCGCGCGCGGATGGATTTGAAATAATGGAGCGCATTGCGGCGGGGCTGGTGAGCGACGCGCCGGCGGTTATGGTGGTAAGCACCATGCGCAGCGAGGACATGGTGCGCCGCGCATGCTCGCTGGGCGCAAAGTATTACATGGTCAAGCCTGCCGAGCCGGAAGCGATATACAAGCGCATGCTGGATATGGCGGACGAGCCGCAGAGCGCGTATTCGCAGCTGCTCATGCCCTCCCAGCAGCCCAAGACGCTTGATGAAAAGATAACCTCCGTGTTCCTTGTTATCGGCATCCCGGCGCACATAAAGGGCTATCATTATCTGCGCGAGGCCATACGCATGGTGTATTTCCAGCCGGAGCTTATAAACCGCATCACAAAGGAGCTTTACCCCGGCATAGCCAAGCGGTTTTCCACATCCGCCTCCAAGGTGGAGCGCGCCATACGCCACTCCATAGAGGTCGCCTGGACGCGAGGCAGGATAGAGAACATAAACCAGCTTTTCGGCTATAACATATATTCAAAGAACGATAAGCCCACTAACGGCGAGTTCATAGCCCTTGTGGCGGACAAGCTGATAATGGAGGACGCCCGCGGCAAGGAGCAGGACATCCGCCCGGCGATATAGGCATTGGTTTACCTCCCGATGGATCGCTCCCGTATAAATTCGTGCGGGGGCGATTTTATGCACTCCGTTGTATACGCTGCATAATATTAAGTATTATACCCGCATATGCAACCTCTACACACCCTTTATGCACACTCTCAGCCCCCTAAACAGCCCACCCTGTGGATAACTCTGTGGAAATTGTGGATAACTCCCGGCTGTATATACATAGTATATTCATAATTTGACGTTCGGAGTCGGTTTGGGACGGATTTTCGCAAACCAGCCGCCCACCTATATTTTTGCGTTTGTGTTGATATTGTAAACACGTCCTCGTATAATTATACTGAAGTGAGGTGAATACTATGCCTAAAACCGCAAATATGCACACATGTACAGCGCAAGAAGCAGCCCTTCAGGCGGATGAGCAGTTCCGCTCGGTTGAAGCATCCTCATCCAATGCCATAAACACGCTTGAAATCAAGTTTTACAACAAGGTGGACGATAAGCTGCTAAAATTTGCTGTAATTATTTCAAAAACAAATGGTAAATGGATATTTTGTAAGCATAAAGAAAGGGATACCTATGAGTTTCCGGGGGGGCATCGGGAAAAAGGTGAATCGATCTTAAGTGCTGCAAAGCGCGAGCTAAGCGAAGAAACCGGTGCAATAGATTTCGCAATTACGCCCATTTGTGCCTACTCAGTCAAGGGATATGCCAAAGTAAACGAAAACGCGGATGAAAAAACTTATGGAATGCTGTATTACGCGGATGTGTATTCTTTCGGAGAGATTCATAGTGAAATAGAAAAGATAATTATTGTAGATAAGTTAGTAGACAACTGGACATATCCTTTGATTCAACCATGTTTGCTGCAAGAAGCAACGAACCGAGGTTTTCTGTAATCCATTGCGCGCCGTGAACTTGACCGCGAGGAACACCTGTCTCTTATACACATCTCCGAGCCCACGAGACCGGAGCCTATCTCG
>OWIP01001475.1_pt1 | contig 14517 bp, 9 predicted proteins | sample 1732581 | NCBI WGS metagenome assembly OWIP01 (sample SAMN05065731, study PRJEB22554) | human gut metagenome | biome: ENVO:2100002; feature: ENVO:00000062; material: ENVO:00002003 | host: Homo sapiens | place: USA
GCTTCGTCGGCAGCGTCAGATGTGTATAAGAGACAGGTGCGTAGGTCAGCACGTCGACGACGGGCTGCGCCCCGCCCTTCTGCACGCAGCCGAGCGATTTCTCCTCAAGGGTCGTGATGCCGCCCTTCTTGTTGCCCGGCGAGGGATTTTCATAAATCGGCTGGTCGAACCGGCGGAAATAGCGTTTGAAATCGTTGATCAGCGAGACCGTTCCGTCGAAAACCCGGCGGTCTGCGGCGCGGTCCATCAGGATCGTCTCGGCGCCGAACATCTCGGGAACCTCCGTCAGCACCGTCGTGCCGCCCTGCGCGATCAGCCAGTCGGAAAACAGCCCCACCAGCGGATTGGCCGTGATGCCCGAGAAACCGTCCGAGCCGCCGCACTTCAAGCCCACCTTGAGGTAAGCGAGCGGAAGCAGCTGACGCTTATCGGCTTTGGTCTTTTCCACCAGCCCGCGGCAGATTTCGAATCCCGCCTCGATCTCGTCCTCGACCTCCTGGGCGACGAGGAACTTCACCCGCTCGTCGTCCCATTGGCCGATCACCTCTTTCAGGGCCGACACCTGGTTGTTCTCGCACCCGAGGCCCAGCACCAGCACGGCGCCAGCATTGGGGTGACGCACCAGCGCAGCCAGCGCCCGCTGCGTATTGGCGTGGTCGTCGCCCAGCTGCGAACAGCCGTAATTGTGGGTGTAGACCCGCACGTCGTCGAGGTGCGAGCAGTCGCACTCGCGCTTCACGCGCTCCGCGATGGCCTGCGCCTGCCCGTTGACGCACCCCACCGAGGGCACGATCCACAACTCGTTGCGAATGCCCATCGTATCGTTCCCGCGCAGGTAACCCATCACCCGCACGTCGCGCTTCGGGCACCCGACATCGTAAACCTTGGGGGCATAGGTGTATTCGAGGTCGTCGCGGAGGTTGGTTTTCAGGTTGTGCGTGTGAATCCACCCGCCCTGCGGCACGTCCTGCGTGGCGTGACCGATGGGATAGCCGTACTTCACGACGTTCTCTCCCGCGGCGATGTCGCGCAGGGCGAACTTATGGCCGCGCGCAACGTCTTCGCGGAGCGTCACGGCGACGCCCTCGACATCGAGCGTCTCGCCCTCGTGCAGGTCGTCGGCCAGTGCGACGGCGACATTGTCCGCAGCGTTGATTTTCAGAAACCGTTTCATATCAATAAAATAAGCCGCATGTCCGGGTCCCGCAAAGCCCCCGCCGAGGCGGGGGTTCGGGGGTGGATCGGACTTGTGAACACGACCGGAGGCCGTGCCACGAACCGTCCGAAACGCCGCACCGGAACAGCTGACTGGTTACGCTCCTAAAAACTTCTTCAAGGCATCTTTCATGCCCAGCGTCTCGATGTCGCGGACATAGCCCGCAACGGTCCCGATGAAGCCCGGAACCTCCGAGAAATCGACGGTGAAGATGCCGCTCTCCTTCACGATCTTCGCGATCGTAGCCTCCATGTCGGCCGAATCCCAGTTGGCGCGGATGTAGTCCACGAACTCCCTCGTGTCGTCGGGTTCGAAACCGCTGTTCGGCCCGTAGAGGGTCATCAGCGCGGCGAACGTGAATGCTTCGCGTTCGGCCAGCCGCTGCGCCTTGAACCAGTTGTCGCGCACGGTCGGATAGTTGCGCGCCTCCCATTTCGAAAGCGAGTTGAGCGAAATGGACCGGAGCATGTGCTTGATGAAGGGGTTGTAGAAACGCTCCAGAATCCCGGCGGCGAACTTCTTCAGCTCGTCCCGGTCCTCGTCGATCATCGGGATCACCTCCTCGGCAACCATGTCGTTGACGAACCGCTCGATGTCGGGCGTATTGAAAGCGTCCATCACCGTCTCGCAGCCCATTTGCAGGGCGATGGGCACCATGCCCGTATGCGACCCGTTCAGGATGCGGACCTTCTTGTCGCGGAACTGCTTGATCGACGGCATGAAGATCACATGCAGCCCCGCCTTGTCCAGCGGCAGCTCCTTCATCACCTCCTTGTAGCCCGGACCGCCGATAGCCCACAAGTGGTACAATTCGGCCTTCACCACAAGGTTGTCGTCATAGCCGATCTCCTCCCTGATCTCGCCGATCTGCTCGCGCGGGAAACCCGGGACGATGCGGTCCACGAGCGTGTCGCAGAAGTGGCAGCTGTTTTCGACCCAGTCGATGAAATCCTGCCCGAGCTTGTGGTATTCGGCGTGTCTGATGACGTATTCGTGGAGCGTCGAGCCGTTGTTCTCGATCAGCTCGCAGCAGATGATGCAAAGGCCCTTGGTCGGGTCGCCGTTGAAATGTTTGAACCGCTTGTACAGCAGCGCCGTCATCTTGGCGGGGTACGATTTCGGAGGACAGGCCGTCAGATCGTCGCCCTCCTCGTAGCGGATGCCCGCCTCGGTGGTGTTCGAAATGGTGATCTTCAGCTCCGGCGAGAGGAAATACGCCTCGTATTTCGCATAGTCCACATAGGGATTGAACGAATCCATGATGCTCTTCACCAGCCGCACGTCCTTCTTGGGCCGTTTGTTCTCGACGCCCTCCAGATAGACGTGGTACATGTTGTCCTGCCGGTGCATCAGGTCGATCATCCCCAGCACCTTGCGCTCGGGGTCGATGATCGGCTGGCAAACGGCCACGCCTGCATCCATGACGCCCTTCTCGTTGGCGATGTCGATCTGCCAGTCCACGAAGGCTCTCAAGAAGTTGCCTTCGCCGAATTGCAGGATGCGAACGGGGCGGCCGACCGTTTCGACGGTCGACTTGTTCAGTTGCTTGATCATTGTATGTCCGGTTTTTAAGTTAATCCAATACAATCGGTTTGTATTTCGGAACCAGCGTCTTCATCACGATCCAGCCGATGAGGTAAGCCACGGCGCAGATGCAGAAGACGACGAAATATCCGGCGGGCTTACCCTCGAAACCCATGAACTGCATCGCCGTTTCGTCGGCATATACGAACAGCCAGCCGGCGAACCATTGCAGGATCATCGAGCCTACGCCGCCGGCCATGCCGCCGATGCCCGTCACGGTGGCGATCGCCGACTTGGGGAACATGTCGCCGATGGTCGAGAAGATATTGGCCGACCACGACTGGTGCGCCGCGCCGCCCAGACCGATCAGGATGATCGGGAACCACGGCGAGATCGTGCCCATGGGCTGCGCCAGCAGCACCAGCAGCGGAATGAACGCGAAGATCAGCATGGCGCGCATGCGTGCCGCATAGGGGTTCAGCCCCGTCTTGTTGATGATGATCGTCGGAAGCTTGCCGCCGTAGATCGACAGCATCGTGATGGCATAAAGCGTGAAGATCAGCGCCACGCCCAGCCCTTCGGACATCTTGATCCCGAACTGCGAATTGAGGTACGAGGGGGTCCAGAAGAGGAAGAACCACCACACGCCGTCGGTCATAAACTTGCCGAAGGCGAAGGCCCACGTCTGTTTGAACGAGAGCGTTCTCCAGAACGAGATCTTCTCGCCCTCCTGCTCCTTGCCGACCGTCTCGCCGTCGACCACTTCGTGCTGGTCCTGCTCGATATACTCCAGCTCGGCGGCATTCACCTTCGGGTGGTCCGAGGGTTTCTTGTACATGAAGACCCAGAAGCCCATCCAGACGAAGCCCAGGGCGCCGATCACGATGAAGGCCATCTCCCAGCCCCAGGCCTTCGCCAGCAGCGGAATGGTCAGCGGGGCGAACAGCGCGCCGATCGAAGCGCCGGCATTGAAGATCGAGGTGGCGTAGGCGCGGTCCTTCTTGGGGAAGTACTCGGCGGTCACCTTGATGGCTGCCGGGAAGTTGCCCGCCTCGCCCAGGGCAAGGATGCAGCGCGCGGCGATGAAGAAATACATGCTGACCATGGCGATGGTCGCGGCCAGGGCCGACCCGGCCTCGACGGCGCGCAGCGCGGCGGCGTCGGGAAGCCCCACCCATGCCTCGGTGGCGATGCCGCAGAGGGCGTGCATGCAGGCTCCCATCGACCAGACGCCGATGGCCCACAGATAACCTTTCTTGGTGCCCATCCAGTCGATGAAACGGCCCGCGAAGAGCATGCAGACGGCATAGACGATCGAGAAGATCGAAGTGATCAGCCCGTAGTGGTACTCGTTCCAGTGGAATTCGGGCTTGATGAACTCGTCCCACGTCAGCGAGAGCACCTGACGGTCGAGGTAGTTAACAGTCGTTGCGAAGAAGAGCATCGCACAGATGACCCAGCGATACTGCGTCATCTTCCCAGCGAGAGTCGATTTGTTGTTTGTCATTATGGGGTTTAATTAAGTAGTGTTCAGGAATTGGTGAGCCGTAGGAACGGCGTCCGGCGGCGGAGCGGGGCCGCCGCCGGACTACCGAACTTACGGAATCGGTTTTAACGCACCCGGGCGATCACGTCCAGAGCGAAACGGCATTTTTCGGTGATCGCCGCCCAGTCCTTCGCGGCGACGACCTCTTTCGGGAAGAGCTGCGAGCCCATGCCCACGCAACAAACGCCGGCCTTGAACCACGCCGTGAGGTTCTCCTCGGTGGGTTCCACCGCTCCGGTGGCCATGATGTTCGACCACGGCAGCGGGGCCTTGACGTTCTTGACGAACGACGGACCGCCCACGTTGCCCGCGGGGAAGACCTTCGTCAGGTCGCAGCCCAGTTCCTGCGCCGTGCCGATCTCCGTCACCGAACCGCAGCCAGGGGTGTAGGGAACCAGATGGCGGTTGCAGACCCTGGCCACCTCGGCGTTCAGGTAGGGACCCACGACGAAGTTGGCGCCGTACTGCATGTACATCGCGGCCGTCGGGGCGTCGACCACCGAACCGATGCCCAGGATCATCTCCGGGCACTCCGCGGCGGCGAATTTCACCAGACGGATGAACACCTCCGAAGCGAAATCGCCGCGGTTGGTGAACTCGAAAGCGCGCACGCCGCCTTCGTAGCAGGCTTTCACGACCTGCTCGGCCACGTCGGCGTCGGCATGATAGAATACGGGAACCATGCCGGTCTTACCGATGGCCTCCAGAACTTGCATTTTATTGAAGCGAGCCATAATTTTTAATTCCTAATTTTTCATTTTTAATCATCTCTGCACCCGTCCGCTGGCATTACCTCCGGCCAACGACTCGACCTCCTCGGCCGATACGAGGTTGAAGTCGCCGTTGATCGTGTGCTTCAGGGCCGATGCCGCCACGGCAAATTCGAGGGCCTCTCCCTGCGTCGGCTTGGTCAGCAGGCCGTGGATCACGCCGCCCGAGAACGAGTCGCCGCCGCCCACGCGGTCGATGATCGGGTCGATGTCGTAACGCTTCGACTCGTAGAACTCCTCTCCGTTGTAGATCATGGCTTTCCAGCCGTTGTGCGTCGCCGAGAACGACTCGCGCAGGGTCGAGATCACATACTTGAACCCGAACGTCGCGGCCATCTGGCGGAAGATGCCCTTGTAGCCCTCGGCGTTGGTCTCGCCGCCCTCAACATCGGCGTCGGGCTTGAACCCGAGGCACAGCTCGGCGTCCTCCTCGTTGCCGATGCAGACATCGACATACTGCATCAGGGGCTTCATAATCGACTGCGCCTTCTCCTTGGTCCAGAGCTTCTTGCGGAAGTTCAGGTCCACCGACACCGTCACGCCGTGACGCCTGGCGGCCTCGCAGGCCAGACGGGTCAGTTCGGCGGCCTTGTCCGAAATCGCGGGCGTGATGCCCGACCAGTGGAACCAGTCGGCGCCCTCCATGATGGCATCGAAGTCGAAATCCTGCGGATCGGCCTCGGCGATCGACGAATGCGCACGGTCGTAGATCACCTTCGAGGGACGCATCGAAGCCCCGGTTTCGAGGTAGTAGATACCCACGCGGTCGCCGCCGCGGGCGATGAAATCGGTCCTCACGCCGTATTTGCGCAGCGCATTGACCGCCGACTGGCCGATCTCGTGCTTCGGGAGCTTCGAGACGAAGTAAGCCTCGTGGCCGTAGTTGGCGCACGAAACGGCCACGTTGGCCTCGCCGCCGCCATAGACGACGTCAAACGAATCGGACTGAACGAAGCGCGTGTTTCCGGGCGTCGAAAGACGCAGCATGATTTCACCTAATGTTACGATTTTCATGGTATTATGACAGCTTAAAATTTGAAATAGTCCTTGGCGTTGCGGTAGCAGATGCCCTCGATGATCTCCCGGCCGATGAAGTCGATCTCCGAGGCGGGCAGCAGGCCCTGCTCGATGTCGTTGCCGACGAGGTTGCACAGCGTGCGGCGGAAATACTCGTGGCGCGGGTACGAAAGGAACGACCGCGAGTCGGTCAGCATGCCCACGAAGCGGCTCAACAGACCCAGCGTCGAGAGGGCGTTCATCTGTTTCTCCATGCCGTCCTTCTGGTCGAGGAACCACCACCCCGATCCGAACTGGATCTTCCCGGCGCCGTAGCGGCCGTCCTGGAAATTGCCGATCATCGTGGCCACCAGCTCGTTGTCGCGCGGATTGAGGTTGTAGACAATGGTCTTCGCAAGGCGGTCGTTGCGGTCGAGCATGTCGAAGAATTTCGACATCTGCCTGCCGACCGTGAAGTCGCCGATCGAGTCGAAGCCCGTATCGGGACCCAGCCGGCCGAACATGCGGCTGTTGTTGTTGCGGATGGCGCCGTAGTGGAACTGCTGGGTCCAGCCGGCCTCATGGTCCATCGTGGCGAACTCGACCAACATGGCGGTCTTGAACTTGCGGATCTCCTCGGGCGTCAACGTCTGCCCGCCGTATACCTTATTAAAAATAGCGTCGATCTCGGCCTGCGTATAATCCTCGGCGTAGAACTCCTCGATGCCGTGGTCCGAAAGACGGCAGCCGACCGACCCGAAGAACTCGTGACGCACGCGCAGCGCGTCGATCACATCGGCGAATTTCGTGATCGCGACGCCCGAAACCTTCGAAAGCTTCTCCATATAAGCGCGGAAATCGGCCGGAACCTCCACGGCCATCGCCTTGTCGGGACGCCACGTGGGGAGCATCCTGGTCGCAAAACCGTCCTCGCGGACCTTGATGTGGTGTTCGAGCGAATCCACGGGATCGTCCGTCGTGCAGACCGCCTCGACGTTGTAGCGGCGCATCAGGCCGCGGGCGTGGTATTCGGGACGCTGCAACAGCGCCGTGCAATGGTCGTAGATTTCGCGGGCCGAAGCGGGGTTGAGCAGTTTCGTCACCCCGAAGGCGGTCTTCAATTCGAGGTGGGTCCAGTGGTAGAGCGGGTTGCGCATCGTATAGGGAACCGTCTCGGCCCACTTCTCGAACTTCTCCCAATCGGTCGTATCCTTGCCCGTGCAATACTTCTCATCGACCCCGTTGGTGCGCATGGCGCGCCATTTGTAGTGGTCGCCTTCGAGCCAGATCTTCGACAGGTTGTCGAAACGGTGATCCGAAGCCACGTACTCGGGAATCAGGTGGCAATGGTAGTCGATGATCGGCATCTTGGCCGCATGGTCGTGGTAAAGACGCTGCGCAGTCTCGGTCTGCAACAGGAAGTTGTCGTCGTTGAACTGTTTCATAAAAAATAAAAGCTATCGCGGTTAAATTTCTATACGTATCAGGCTCTTTTTCATAACGTAAAATTAGTAACTTTCCGCCACTCGGAATATGAAAAATTACCGAATTAAATAGAATATTTGCCGTTTTGGTTGACCAATATACGGAAAAATTGTAAATTTGCCTACAAACAACGGAAAAACTTCAATTCTAATTTTATGAAAAAACCGATTATGTGGGTTGCAGCCCTCCTGACGGCCTCCTGCGCACCCGCTTTGAAGGTCGAAGTCGCCAACACGACCCCGACCGAACGCGATGACGAAACCGTCGAAATCGCCTGGTCCGAAGTCGCCGCGCTCAAAGGCGTGACGCCGGACAACATCGTCGTCCTGAACGACGACAACGAGCAGATCCCCTCGCAGGTCCTCTTCCGCGGCGGAACGGAGCCGCAGGCGCTGATCTTCCAGACCGACGCCGACCCGATGGAAAGCAAGCGGTTCAAACTGGTCACAGGCCAGCGCGAGAACTACCCCGCCGAGGCGTTCGGCCGCACGGTTCCCGAACGTTACGACGACTACGCCTGGGAGAACAACAAGGTGGCCTACCGCCTCTACGGCCCGGCGCTCGAAACCTCTCCCGAGAAACTCGTCACTCCGGGCATCGACGTATGGGTGAAGTGCACCGACAAACTGGTGATCGACGAGTGGTACGCCCGGGGCAACTACCACCACAACTACGGCGACGGCATGGACTGCTACAAGGTGGGCGTGACGCTCGGTTCGGGCGCATCGCTGCCCTTCGCCGGCGGTAAATTCTGGATGATGGGACACAACTACGCCACGGCCCGGACGCTCGACAACGGCCCGATCCGCACTTCGGTCGAATTGACCTACGCCCCGTTCGATGTCGACGGCACGCCCGTGACGCTCACCAAGATCATCTCGCTCGACGCCAACCAGCGCTTCAACCGCATGGACAACATCTACGAAGGAGCATTCGCCGAGATGCCGATCGCCGCGGGCTTCGTGCGCCACGACGTGAAACAGATGCAGCGCGGCGAAGGCTGGATGGCCCTATGCGAGGCCGTTTCGGACTCGAAGAACCCCGCACGCGACGGCGACATCTACCTGGGCGTGATCCTGCCGGGAGCCGAGATGCTTACGGACACGCTGGGCCACGCCGTAGCCGTCAAGGCCGTGAAACCCGGCCGGACGCTGACCTACTACGCCGGTTCGGGCTGGAGCCAGGGCGGCGTGGAGGACATGAAGGAGTGGATCGAAGAGATCGGGCAGGCGCAGGCTGCCGCCGTGACGCCGCTCAAAGTGACGGTCCTCAACTAAAAATCCATCCCAAAAAGGGCAGGCATATCATCCTGCTTTTTCCGAAAGGCCCGGTCCGACGACCGGGCCTTTCTCTATCGGAACCCTTTCCCGAAGCGGGCGCAATCCGGCTTGCGATTGTCCGGCTTTTTATGTATATTTGTAACTCCTATTTCACAAAAATCATGGACAGACAAAAGATCGTTACCTTCGGGGAGATCATGCTGCGTCTCACGCCGCCCGACTACCTGCGTTTCAACCAGACGAACCTCTTCCGCGCCAGCTACGGCGGAAGCGAGGCCAACGTCGCCGTATCGCTGGCCAACTACGGCCTGCAAAGCGAATTCGTCACCCGCCTGCCGGACAACCGGGTGGCCGACGCCTGCATCGACGACCTGCGCCGCTACGGCGTACGGACGGACGCCATCCTGCGCGGCGGCAAGCGGCTCGGGATTTACTACATGGAGGAGGCCGCCGCGATGCGCTCGTCGCACGTCGTATACGACCGCGCCGACTCGGCCTTCGACACCCTGCAACCGGGGATGATCGACTGGGACGGAATCTTCCGCGGCGCCTCGTGGTTCCACTGGTCGGGGATTTCGGCCGCGGTGAGCGCCGGCACGGCGGCCGTGTGCGCCGAGGCGATTGCGGCGGCGCACGCGGCGGGACTGACCGTCTCGTGCGACATCAACTACCGCAAGAACCTCTGGAAATACGGCAAGGAGCCGCAGGAGGTGCTCCCGCCGCTGATGGAGCAGTGCGACGCCTTCTTCGGCACGGACGACGAATACGAAAAGGTGCTCGGCATGCAGCTGCCGCAGTTTGCGGCCCGCGACACCGCCTACCGTCCCGATACGGCGGGTTACGAACGGGCCTCGGCGGAGGTTGCGGCGCGCTTTCCCCGCTGCCGGAGCATCGTCTTCGGACTGCGCAGCGTATTGAGCGCCAACCACCACCTGATCTCGGGAACGCTCTACACGGGCGGACGTCTGCACTCCACGCGGGTTTACGACATCGACCCCGTGGTCGACTGCGTCGGCGTGGGCGACGCCTTCGTGGGCGGATTGCTCTACGGAATGGCCGCGCATCCCCACGACGCCCAGTTTGCGCTGGACTTCGGAACCGCGGCCTGCGCGTTGAAAAACACCGTGCCGGGCGACTACAACCAATTCACGGCCGCAGAGGTCGAACAGCTGGCCCGCGGCTCCGTCTCGGGCCGCATCGCCCGCTAACCGGCGTAAGACGCCGGATTCAGGGTGCGGCCTTTTGGCCGGAACGCTGCTCCCCGGCCCCGCGCCCGCACGGCCAAAAGGCGGGATTCAGGGTGCGGGGCGTTTTCATAATGCCATTTACCCCCCCCTCCATATGCAAAAAAGCCCGGCTTTCCAGCCGGGCTTTTTTCATAACGCCTGCCGAACGGGCGGCAGCGCAACTCCGTTCAAAGAGCGGGACCGGCGAACCATCGCCGCTGAATCCCCGCCCGTCAAGCGGCTATTCGATGCCTTTCACCTGCTTGTAAAGGGCATTGTAGGTGTTGTACTTCTCCATGATGCCGGCCTCGTCGCGCAGACGGAAGCAGATGGATTTGAGGAACTCCAGCGTATCAACATCGTCGGGTTTGATCTGGTGCGCCTTCTCGAACCAGGGCACAGCCTCCTTGTAGACATCGTTGACGACTTTCAGATCGGCGTCGTAAACCGCCTGGCTGCTGTACTGCTTCTCGTTCATCTCCTTGTTGAGCGCGTCGCCCTTGATCGTATAGAACACACCCAGGTAGTAGTTGCCCTCGAACAGGTCGGGCTTCAGCTCCACGACCTTCTTGAACGATTCGATGCTCTGATCGTAGTCCTTCAGCGCGTAGAAGATACGGCCGCGGCCGAACCAGAGGTCCACGTTCAACGGATTGTCCTCGATGGCCTTGTCGATCAGCGCGATCAGGTCGGCGGGGTCGCCCACGCCCTGCTCCGCGGTGTAAAGCTGCATCAGGCCGTCGAGAATGCGCTCGTTCTTCGGGAACTTCCCGATACCCGTCAGCAGCACGTCCTTCGCTTTCATAATATTTCCCTTGTCGAGGTCCTTCTGTCCGTAGAGGCAGTGGAAGAGGTAGTAATAGATATTACCCTCCTCGTCGGCATAGCCCAGGTCGATGGCCTTGGTCAGGTACTCGCCGCCCTTGGCGAACGACTTGGGGTTGTTCGAGCCGTCGACGGTCAGCAGGTAGCCCGCATAGTAGAGCAGCGCGGGGTCGGCCTTCTCGTAAGCCGGGCTGGACTGCGCCTCGAAAGCCGTCACGTAAGCGTCTGCGGCCTCGACGTAGTTGCCCGAGTCGATGCCGACGTTGCCCACCTGCGAGCAGAAGTCGCTGATCTGCTTCAGACCCTCCTTGACCTTCTCGGCCGTCTTGGGATCGAGTTCATAAGCCTTGTTGTAAGCCTCGATGGCCTTCTTGGGAGCGTCTTTCAGCACCCATTTGCTCTGCTTCCACGTCACGACCTTGTTGTCCTTGACGTAAGCCGTGAAATAGGGATACACCCATGCGTCGTACTCCGTGCCGTTGAGCGTCTCCTTCGTCGTCGACTTGGGTTCGCCGACAGCCAGTTTCAGCATCGTCGGTTCCATGTTGGCGAAGATGCTCTTCGTAGGCTCCACGGCCACCTCGTAAAAAGCCTTGCCGCGGGCGAGCCACGTCGCGGCCTTCGCCGCCTTCTTCTCGTTGGCGATGTCGGTGTCGCTCTTTTCGATCTTGGCGAGAAGGGCTTCCTTGTTCACTTTCTGGGCTTTCACGGCGGGAACTGCCACGAGCAGCGCCGCAAGAGCCGTCAAAATCGTTTTCTTCATGGTAAACTGAAATTTTAAAGTTTTTGTTGTTTCTTTTTCTTATTCCTCCGCGGGGGCGGCTCCGGGGGTTTCGCCTCCGGTCTCAACGCCTTCCGCGGGCTGCACTTCCTCCTCTTCCCCGGCAGCCGGCACGGCCATCACCGAAGCAATGGCGTCGCCCTCGCGGAGGTTGATGATACGCACGCCCTGCGTAGCGCGGCCCGCGAGGCGGATCTGGCTGACAGCGGTGCGTATGGTGAGTCCCGAACGGTTGATGATCATCAGGTCGTTGTCGTCGGTAACGGCCTGTATCGAAATTAGTTTGCCTGTCTTTTCCGTAATGTTGATGGTCTTCACGCCCTTTCCGCCGCGGTTGGTGATGCGGTATTCGTCCAGATCGGTACGCTTGCCATAGCCGTTCTCGCTCAATACCAGCACGTCCTGCTTCGAATCGGGTTCCACGCAGATCATGCCGACCACCTCGTCCCCGTCCTCGATCGAGATGCCGCGCACTCCGGCGCCGACACGCCCGATCGGACGCACCGTCGATTCGTTGAAACGGATGGCCTTGCCGTCGCGGGCGGCGATCATCACCTCGGCGTTGCCGCTGGTGAGCTTGGCCTCGATCAGCTGGTCGCCCTCGCGGATGACGATGGCGTTCACGCCGTTCTGGCGCGGACGCGAGTAGGCCTCCAGTTTGGTCTTCTTGATCGTGCCGTCCTTGGTGCACATGATGATGTAGTTGTTGTTCACGTACTCCGCATCGGCCAGGCTCTTGACGTTGATGTAAGCGCGGACCTTGTCGTCCGGCTCGATCTGGATGACGTTCTGGATGGCGCGGCCCTTCGACGAACGGGCGCCTTCCGGAATCTCGTAGACCTTGAGCCAGAAGCAGCGGCCCTTTTCGGTGAAGAAGAGCATCGTGTTGTGCATCGAAGCCACGTAGATGTGCTCGATGAAGTCCTCGTCGCGCGTGGCGCTGCCCTTGGCCCCCACGCCGCCGCGGTTCTGCGTGCGGTATTCGGCCAGCGGCGTGCGCTTGATGTAGCCCATGTGCGAAATGGTGATCACCATGTCGTCGTCGGCATAGAAATCCTCGGGATTGAACTCCTCCGAAGCGTAGACGATCTCCGAGCGGCGTTCGTCGCCGTACTTCTCCTTGATCTCCAGCAGCTCGTCCTTGATGATCTGCATCTGCATGCCGACGTTCGCAAGCACCTCCGTCAGGTGGGCGATCAGCTTCTCCAGTTCGTCGCGCTCGGCGAGCAGCTTGCCCCTTTCGAGTCCCGTCAGGGCGCGCAGGCGCATTTCGATGATGGCCGAAGCCTGGATGTCCGACAACTCGAAACGCTCGATCATCGTCTGCTTGGCGGCGTCGGGCGTCTGCGAGGCGCGGATGATGCGCACGATCTCGTCGATGTTGTCCTGCGCGATCAGCAAACCCTGCACGATGTGCAGACGCTCCTCGGCCTTGCGCTTGTCGAAGCGCGTGCGGCGCACGACGACGTCGTGGCGGTGCTCGATGAAGTATTTGATCAGGTCGCGCATCGGCAGCATCTGCGGCCGGCCGTTGACCAGCGCGATGTTGTTCACGGCGAACGACGTTTGCAGCGGCGTGTTCTTGAACAGCGTGTTCAGCACCACGCTCGCAACGGCGTCGTGCTTCAGGATAATGATGATCCGCAGGCCGTTGCGGTCCGACTCGTCGTTGATGTAGGAGATGCCGTCGATCTTCTTGTCGTTGATCATGTCGGCGATCTTCTTGATCATCTCAGCCTTGTTGATCATGTAGGGAATCTCCGTGATGACGATGCACTCGCGGCCGCTGGGCGTATGCTCGATGTCGGTCTTGGCGCGCATCATCACGCGGCCGCGGCCCGTCAGCATCGCCTCCTTCACTCCCTCGTAGCCGTAGATGATACCGCCCGTGGGGAAGTCGGGACCCTTGACGTAGTGCAGCAACTCCTCGCCCGTGATCTCCGGGTTGTCGATATAGGCGCAGCAGGCGTCGACCACCTCCGAAAGGTTGTGCGGAGCCATGTTCGTGGCCATACCGACGGCGATACCGCTGGCGCCGTTGACGATCAGCAGCGGGATTTTCGTGGGCAGGACCGTGGGTTCGGGAATCGTGTCGTCGAAGTTCAGCGTCCAGTCGACCGTCTCCTTGTCGATGTCGGCCATCACTTCGTCCGTGATTTTCTTCATGCGGGCCTCGGTGTAACGCATGGCGGCAGGCGAGTCGCCGTCCATCGAACCGAAGTTACCCTGTCCGTCGACCAGCGGGTAGCGCATCGACCAGTCCTGCGCCAGGCGGACCATCGCGTCGTAGACCGACGTGTCGCCGTGGGGGTGGAACTTACCGAGCACGTCGCCGACGATACGGGCGGACTTACGTGTGGGTTTGTCGGAGTAGAGGTTAAGCTCCGCGCTCATATCGTAGAGGATGCGGCGGTGCACGGGCTTCATGCCGTCGCGCACGTCAGGCAGCGCACGCGACACGATGACCGACATCGAATAGTCGATGTACGCCGATTTCATCTGCTCTTCGATATTGATGGGGATGATACGCCCCGTCAAACCGGCATTCTTTTCTTCTTCAGTTAACATATTAATACTTAATTCTGTTATTCTTCGTCTTTCCGTTTCGAAGCAGGCTTTCGCGGCGTCCCGCCGCGTTTACATACTTGGCCCGCTCCGGCGACCGCCAAGGCGGGAGCCTCGTCGCATCGCGACCGGAATTTCGACCGAATTATCTCCAATTCAAATTTTCAACGCTCACAAGCGCCGCAACCGGCCCGTTGATACCCGTCGAAAATTACCGTTCTTTTAACGAACAAAAATACGATTTATTTCCGGTTTGAGCAACTTTAGGGGAATAAATCTGCTTCGTGCGCGCGATATTTTCAG
>OWIP01001481.1_pt1 | contig 14484 bp, 28 predicted proteins | sample 1732581 | NCBI WGS metagenome assembly OWIP01 (sample SAMN05065731, study PRJEB22554) | human gut metagenome | biome: ENVO:2100002; feature: ENVO:00000062; material: ENVO:00002003 | host: Homo sapiens | place: USA
ACGAGATAGGCTCCGGTCTCGTGGGCTCGGAGATGTGTATAAGAGACAGCGCTTCATACTGTGTAAAAGGGTCGTAGGGGTTATCGGTAGTAGTAAGCATACACATTTCCATTCGCTCTCACTTCCTTTCTTACTCATTGAGATACTTGGAAACGACAGAAGGCGAAATGCCCAAAGCATCTGCGATTTCGGAGTTGGTGCTTCCAGAATTGGCCATCGCTTTAATGCGATTGACACGAGCTTCAGACAGCTGCGTCGATGCTCTTGGGGTTGCGCGCTCCCGGACGACATCGGGATCAGAGTAGCGAAGAATCTCTTTCAAGGTTGTATCAGAGATCGCGCCAGCTTGGATTGCTTCCCATTCTCCATCGGAGATCGTAATGCGCGTTCCTTTTCCGCTTGCACCAGTGGAAACGCGAGCGTCACTGATCGCTGCACGACGAATCTTAGAGATTTCGTCTTTGTCGGTGACATTGTTCGCCTGAACCTTGGCCTTTACCTGAGCATTGGCGATGCGCTGGGCCTCACGTTCCTTAGGGGCGTTAAGCTGCGCAGTCTTCAGTGCACTGGTCAGCCTTGCGACTTCAGGCGCATATGTTTTTGCTGCGCTGGCGTTCCGTACCAATGTCGGCGTATCCAGATACTCAAGTCTCGCCTGGTTGGCGAGTGCTTTCATACGATTGGCATAGTCGGCATAGGCATCTTCCTGAACGGTGCCAGAGGACAAGGTGCGAACATCCTTGGTTTTCTCCAGCAACTTGATCTTCGTCGTGGCCTGAACTGTTTTCCCAGTCTTAGGGTCTATATAGGTTCGACCAGACTCCTTATAGACGACTTCGCCAGTCTCCCGGTCAATGCGTCCACTGCCCTGACGCTCGGGAACATCGACGGTCTGCTTGCGCCTGGAGAGCAGGGTGGAGGCACCACCTTTCTCTTTGCCGGTTTCGGGGTCAGTGTAACCCTGCCACCGCTTACGAAGGGTGGGGATGTCGTTTTCAATCTCCGAACGCTTGTAGTCGAGTTTGTGCTTTGCCGCATCGATGACAACCATGCTGTGTCTGACAGCTTTCGTGATGTCCTCGGTGGGGGCCCCTTTTAAGGTCATATCGGTGATGAGGTTGGAAATCTTCCCCATCTCGATCTGGGTGGCTTCTTTTGAGAGAAGCCGGATACCGGTCTTCCCCTCGGTGGAGTATTCCGTTTTCGGGTCGAAACCTTTCAACCCCTCCAGGGCGGGGGTAGATTTTACAGAAACCTTTCCGCCAACAGGAATGACAACAACCTGGTCGCCATCAAAGTCCGCGCCGGACAGCCGTTCCGCCACCTTCGGGTTGATGCCGACCGCATCCCTGATGTTCTTGCCGAGAACGGAGATGGCCGACTGATTCTTGTTGTTGACCGTCAACTCCGGAATTTCAAAGGTTCCGCCATGAGGGTAGCGGATCAGCACAACTTTCTCACCGTTACGATAGTTGGGGGCATAGATTTCCGTTTCCTTCATTGCTGTGATAGGCAGGATGACCTGTGTGCTCTGCCGGGGGAGGGCGGCCGCTTTCAGATGGACGACGGCAGAATCACATTCATCTGCAAAGTCCATAAGAAGCTTCCGCTTGATAGTCGGGTTGTTCAGAGAGCAAATCTCGGCGAATTCATCGGCCGCATCGGCATAGGTCAAATCCAACTGCTTCTGGATCAGTTTGATGGGCTGCTTGGATAGGAACTGGGAGGACAAGTTCTTACTCATCTTGTCCCAGTCACCCTCCTCCTTCAGCTTATTGATGGCCGACAAAGATTTTTTCTCGCCGGTAATCGGGTCTGTGTACTTGCCATTCGGGTCGGGGTAGTAGCTCTGACCGTTGGCCTTGATGAATGCGCCGAAAGGATTGTCGGGGTCATCCTGAATCTTTTTGAATACATCCATCTTGGGCGTTCCGGAGTGCTTGTTCGTGTTAAACACGATGTCACACCCCTCCGGCATGTCATCAGAATACATGGCCATGCCCTTGAGGTAATGCGTCCCATCCACAAGAATGCGTACCTGCGCATAGTGAGCGTTTCCCAGGTCAAGGTCTGCAACGCCACGACGAATTTCAATGACTCCGTCCTTGTTCGAGCCGCCCTCATCCCCATAGAGCACCTTGACTCGGCTTGAATCGATGCTTGCCGGATACTCGCGCTTATCCCAGGATGCGCCTCCATCCGAAGAGTGATAGTCGCCCACCGACTTGATGATGTCGAGGTTCTGGTAGGCGTCTCTCTGCTCGATGTCGGGAACCGAAATAACCGGAGTGATTGTCCGCTTCTTGGGATCGTTCACCTGAGGGACTCCAACGCCATATCGGTTATAACCTTCTGTTTCCAAAATGAACAGAGCTTCCTGAAGAACTCCTTTCGAGACGCCAAGCTGCTGCTCTACGCCCTCGCCAACATCAAGAGCCCCTTTTACTGCCAGCTCTTTCTTCAATGCCTCGGCGGTAGCAAGGGCCTTGTTCTTGTTGCTGGCGGTGTTTTCATTGAGAAGCGCACGAACCGAGGAGTCGTTGTTGTACCCCATGATTTTGGCAATCTCATCGAGAGTCTTTCCTTCTTCACGAAGGGACTTGGCCCGTTCCGCCTGGAGAGCCCGTCGCTCATGCTTTGCCACCCGAACCTGCATACGAAGGTCAGTAGTGGACATCTTCAGTTCTTCGGCAATTTCTTTTTGGCTCTTTCCCATGGCTTCGAGTTCTTCCACTCTGGCCAGAAAGTCGCCGCCATGCTGATAGGGGTTTTCACCAGAACCCCAGGGGTAGCGCCCAGAGCGCCGCTTGACGCCATAGTGCATCAAAATATCTTCCGCGATGGGGTTCATGGCTTACTCCTCCTCTTTGATACTGTTGATGATTTTATCGAAGGTTATGATCCGGTCCATGATGGGGAAAATATCTTCGATCGTGGGCTGGTGACAAATGATTCCGTCATTCTGATAAATACGAAGCTCCATTTGAATCTCGTTCGGCTTGTAGTTATACTCCAAGCAAAAGAGCGCCGCATAAATCATCAGCTGTTCCATGTGTGTCGGACTTTCTCCAGTTTTCAAATCATGAATCCGGAGCATGTCGCCTCGAAATGAAATCGCGTCAGCGGTGCCGAAGCAGTTCGGGGAATAGTAGAGGATCTGTTCCGGCGTCATCTTGTAACCGATTGCATCGTTGACATACATGTTCAATGTCTTTTGCGACTTGGGTAGCCGCTGACCCAGCTTGATGCACTGGGCGGCAAAAGAGTGAAGGACTGTGCCGCGCTGGGCCGCACGATACTTGGCGTAGGCGTCGGCCACCTTCTCTTCCGTGTAGTTGATCCAGTGATAGGTGCTCGCGCCAAGAAAAGCATGTTGACCCTCAAGGTTGGAATGCTTTACAAAGTTCATCCAACACTTCCTCCTTGTTCTCCGGGGAGATGAATCTGGAGAACGACATCTCGTTCATCTTCCCAACGTAATATTCCTGGTTCGGCTGTCTCTTGGCTTTGTTAGATCTCTTGCATTCAAGGGAGGCCCATTTCTCGCCGTAAAGAATCAACAGGTCGGGAATGCCCTGGCGCTGGTCCATCTTAAATATCATGCAGCCAGGGAATCGTGCTTTCAGCGTGCTGATGAGCCGGTCTTGAAAACCGCTTTCCAGTCTTGCGCTTCGGGCCATCGAACGGCCTCCTTTCCGATAAAAGTGATAGAAAGAACAAGATATGCGCGACATATCTCTCTCCTCTCCATAAAAGAGTCTGTTTTTTTCGCGGAAAGAAAAACAGCCTTAAAATATCAATTTGGGCAAAAAGAAAAGAGCCGCGGCTGGCGGCTCTAATCTTTAATCGATACTAAATCCTATTTTCCGTTTTGGCTTGCTATTCTTCTCGGCAATCTCCTCGACCTTTGGTTTGCCAAACGATTGCCAAATCGTGGCTCCGGCGCATGATCCAATCGCCGCCGCCATCGAAGTGGTAAACGTTATCAGTAGTTGGGTCGAGTCTTTCATGTTCGGTTTCATAACATCGCCTCCTCATAAAGGCGACGGTTTTTCCTGCGAAAACAAAAACAGCCGAGACACCCGTAGGCACCTCGGCTAAACGCAGAATATCAATTTGTTTTCCATCAGCTGTTGTTCCGCAGATACCGAATCAGAATCCAAATCAGCCAAAGACCTCCCGTGCAGATGGTCAGGATAAGGTCCAGCAGCAATCCGCCGCCGCTGCGTTTCTTTCCACTACTCATAAGAATCCTCCTTGTCAAACTCTTTCTTTTTGTTGTCTCGATGAATGATCTTCTCAACGCCGGCCTTTGCTTTGACGGCAGTATCACCAGCATGGGTTTTTATGTGCTCCCATTTCTCGGCCCGCCTATCGGCTCTTTCTTGCTTCAAGGCGGCTTTCTGCCGCTCAGCTTCTTCAAATATCCGTAGACTCTCATCGATTACCTCACGAGTCACATACTGGATAATAACAACCTCTCCAGGCTTAAGTTTTGAGTTGGCCTTTTTATTGCAGGCAACGACCTGAAGGTCAAAACAATCCTTGTATCTAACATGCGCATCTCTGATGCGAACTTCGATAGGCAGCGCTTTCAGACCGTGGCCCTCTATAAGTTCTTTAGCTTCGTCCAGTTTCAAAGGGAACTTTTTGGAACAGAGCTCCGGCATGGATATCAATTCTTCAGAGGGCTCCGTTTCGTCTTTTCTGGGGATTCGGTCTATAAACTCAATCGCAACTGGAGTCACAGCACTAACGATTCCGGCGACAAGTCCGAGCTTCCCGCCAATATTGGGATTCGGTTTGTTAGATCTTCCCATCAGCCTTCCCTCCTTTGGGCAAAATAAAAGAGTGCGCCCCAATGAAGAGACGCACTCTGCAACTAAAGCGCATCTCTCATTGTTGCCACACAATCTCGTTACCCGGCTACGGGCGCATGAGTATAGAGAGAAGACACTTGTTGCCAAGATGTGTTCTCCGTAGCCGAATAATTCTTTATACGATTGTGTGGCGGATTCAGTATATCACAATGCATCGTGAAATGGAAGAGTGAACTTTGCAGTCACGTCATCTTGTGAAAACGGCTCGAAACAGCCTCAAAACTCACTATTTTGCCCTTGCTGGCCAGTTGGCCACTTTTTTCTTCCACTTATATATAATTTTTAATATTTTTTTTCGCATTTAATTAAGAAAAAAAGTGGGCAAATGGCCAGAAAACCCGCAAACCCTTGGGGCGCAAGGGTTTCAGCCTGCCCACTTTTGAAATAAAAGTGGGCAAAAAGTGGGCAAATGGCCAGTTTTTCACCAATTTTCCGTCCGTACACGGCTATCCAACCTCCAAATTTTCGCAAAATCCGAACCCAAAGTGGGCAAATGGCCAGTTTTACAGACCAAAAGTGGCCAGCAAAATGACCTGCTACTAACAGTAATAGTAGCAGCTTTTGACCATCTGGGCAGAGATTTTCAAGCCGTGTACGGACGAATTCTATTCTAAGTTAGCCTGTTTTCTATCTTAGATTAGAAATATCCAGCCTCATTCTCAATAGGAACGCCGCTGGTAAGGCCTGTTTCGAGGGGCAATGGGGTGGTAATGATAAGCCGGAAACGCCTGGTACGGACGCTTTTTGAGCAGAGACATGCCGTACTTTTTCGGCGGGACAGACTTCCGTCCGGGCCAAATATCAGGGCTGGAGAAGACCTCCTCCCACATCTTTGCAAATGCTTCGGCCGCATCCGATATCGATAGAGCCAAGGCGTCCCAGGCCTTCTGTATCTTGGCGACCGTTTCCAAAGTCTGTTCAAGTGTCATACTCGACCTCCACGTAATGCGTGTTTTGGAATCTGTACGGCTCGACTCAACTAATCAACCAGTTCCGCTGTTGGTGTGGCTGACAAATCTACCTTCACTTCAACATTTGCTTCCGGCAGTGGTAAATATCCAAGCGCCTCCATTCGCTTATGGTCGCAGGTGGATACGTACGGACACGCTTGGCATTTCTTCGCCAATCTTGATAGACCCATTCCACTCACCTCCAAACCTTGCCGGAACGCTTATCCACAAGAACGATCCGCCCCTCGATCTCGAAGTCCGACAAAGCGCAAATATCAAAGATCATATGGAGCAGCTTGTGGAACCGTTCCTCCTCGGTCTCGATGTTCTTCAGGGCCTGATAGGCGGTCGGGTCAGAATATCCCTCTGCGTTTTTTCGGTCGTTCCAGGACAATCACTGTCACCCCGTTCCTTCATAAATTTGATAAGCGATTGAGCGTGCATGTCGCCGATGCCGTATTTTTCTTGCAGCTTGGAGACGAACCAATCGGGAACAGGTTTTCTCCCGCACTCGATGGCAGACAGCTCGGCCGGTGAAATATCAAGGTCCTTTGCCATGTCATAGAGCAGGAGCGCCCTGACTAAGCGGATGTTCCGTACCGTTCTTCCAAAATCATCAAGTCCCATGCTCACTCTCCTTGTGCCACGCCTCCACATCGACGCCGATTCTCTTCAGCATCTGAGTGCAGAGCCAAATATCATCCTGGGCCTCCATCTCATAGCGGCTGACCAATTCTTTGATACGGTCGTGGAAGGCGTCGTAATAAGTTCGGAGCCGCTGAGCCCCGAACCCGAATTGCTCATGCAGCACCCATAAAATAGTCGCGTCGATCTCGGCGATATGTTTTCGGTCGTACTCTGCCAACTCCCGCTGGATCTCCAAATCCATAGCTTTCTTCTCCGCCGCAGTAAGTACGGCCCGTACACCTTTCCTCCGGCTTTCTTGACCTGCATAGTTGCCTCCCATCATTTCGTTGTTTTCGGTGAAGACCGGCCTAAATATCATTTCGCCATACAGGAAGCATTGAGATCGATCGTTTTCTCCCCATCCATTTCCAGAATGGTCATAATGGCGTAGTTGGCCAGATCCATCAGGGTGTCCCGAATGGATTCGTCCGCAACCTGCTGCTGACCGGCGTCATTTGCAGAGAGGCGGGAAAGGGTCTTAAACCGGGAGAACTTGTCTCCCAGCCGAATCCGGGTCATAGCCAAACCCTCTTCTACAAAGGTCTGATGGAAGCTGTCGCCGTAGTCATGGTTCTTCCTTTCGTACAAGCTATTCAGCTCATCGCAGATTGTCTTATGGCGCATCACTTTTTCGTTCATAAATTGGCTTCTCCTTTCAAAATATCAAACCGAATCGTCCTTTGCTTCGATCGCCCGGTTTATTGTATCGGCCATGCGATTAAGAAGCACGATCATAGACAACTCAAATCCACCGGAACAGCCGATCTCTTCAAACGTGATTCGGTAATTTTGTTGATATCGTTGTTGACCATATTGTTTTTCCACGTGGATAATGATAGAGTTGGTCATCGCTTCATATCGCCACATAATCTTAAAATGACGATGTGCAAGATCAATCAGTGTTTTCTCAAGCATCGGGTCTTCCTCCCAAATTCAGCTTATCGAACTGCTCCTGTGTTCTGATGAAAGTACCTGCATTTCAGCTCCACCGGCTCGATCCAGGGAATATCATGCAGGCGAATGCTCCTGATAGACTCGTCATCCTTCGAGGGCCGGCGGACGCTCACCTCATCCACAGCAGTTTGTGCCGCCAGATACTCCGACTTGTACTGGCATACGTCCCTATGGCTGCATCTGGTGCAGCAGGTTTCCTTTACTCCAAACATACGAACCATCTCCTCATAATTTCTATCAATCGTTGCCGCTTTGACATTCAGTTGATGTAGAGCCATTTGCAGCTCATCCACCAGGTAGGTTTTGTCATGGTCTTTAGGCTGACGAACCAGGCCTCGAATCCAATCGGCGACAGTAACGGGCGGAGGAATCTGCAAACCAAGGTCGCGAGCCATACTATCGATGTATCTCGCCATCTGGCAGGTCGGCGCCACAATGACCGCGCCTGTATCTGCGGATTGCCGAATCAGAAATGTGGTTTTGCCCGATTGTCTTCCTGCAACATAAATAGTCATGATACGTTTTCTCCTTTTATTTAGCGACGCGTCCGGTTAAGCGCCAGTTCCATGGCATCGCCGCCTATGTTATCGTCCTTATGCGGCTTTTTCTTTTTCGCCTCGCATTTGGCCACGGCCACGTCGTAGTCATAGCCAATACCGACCTGATACTTTTTCGCAATAGCCCGAAGCTTTTTGGCGTGGTATTCATAGGTGGCCCGATGGACCCCCTGCAAATCCCACTCATCACAGGCCAATTCCAGCAGTCTGGCATAATCCATCAGAGCATTGACTATTTTATAAATATCGCCATAGCAGGTTTTGATTTCGCGTTCGCCATCTGCATCATGAAGGTGAAGGGTTACCTTTTCCAGTTCTATGGGCCTGGAAATAATCGGCTCAAATCGTTCCCGTGGACTGAGTTTTCTCTGAGCGGTTTCAGAATTTGGCGCTTGAGGTTGGGGGACTTTTTGCACAGGAGAAGAGGGGTAGGGAGGCTTCCATGACTTAGGTGACGATTTCCCAAATAGTTTCTTGGTAAACTTCTCCTTCATAGCTCGGTTTTTTTCTCCTTTTTCAAATATCAATGTGAACTACTCCTCAGCAGACTCAACGATGGTTACGGTCCCCTCAAACACGCCGAATTCAGACGATTGCTGAAACGTGTGGGTTTCAGGCTCCTCGTCATCCCGCATGGGTCTGGTCAAATACCACAAGGAATCCTCTTTCCAAGTGATCATCTCCAGCTTTTGCCCGGGTTCAAGTTCTAATGTCATATCGCCACCGAGAGAGCGAGCGACGCCTTGGTCACATCCGGTCAAAAGTCCCAACGACAAAATAATGCACAAGAGTGTGCCAACGTAAATGCGTTTCATGTGTCCTCCCTTCAAAATATCAAAGGACCTCCGTAAGAATCCGGAATTCCTTGAACATACCATCTTCCAAAGTTACTTCAACGGGCTTCCCCAACAGCTCGGAAATATAATTCACCTTCGCATCATTGAGGATTTTTGCCACGCGGTCGAGGGATTCCGCAAGATTGGTATGACGAGTTCCAATTTCCCAGTGGCAGTCTGGAGACATGTTTACAGTGTATTTGCCACCATCCATGACGCCGCTGCCAGACATCGAGAAACCGAGTTGGAGCCCCAGCTGAAACGGGTAATCTTTCATACTACCAAACTCGACAAAGTCAATTTTACCCAGTCTTTTCTCAATCATTTTTATCCTCCTCTCCGACCAGTTTCCGGTACAGCTCTTCCGCCTCTTTGCCTTGGAACTGATTGATAATCCGGACATTATCGCCCGGAGCTTTTCTCCCAACGATCAATACCGCAGGGTCGCCGTGGCTGTGGTCGAATCCTACCAGCACAGTGTCGAAATTTTTCATATAATCCACCTCAAAAAGTCGAACAGAAGTTTTACAAGGAATAGAACGCCGAGGATGGCCAGAACAGCGACCGAGTTGAAGATGAACCTTAGAATATCATCCCAACCATTTTTCATTTCTTGGTCACCCGCTTCGCCTTCCGCTCCTCATACTCGGCCTTTTCAATCTGGACCATCTTGCCGTCCTCTTCCTTGAAGTAGCGGTTAAGCTCCACCTTCTTGTCATTGGGCGTAAGAATATAATGGTAGCCAACCGTATCGTAGTCGCCGTTCTTAGGATCGACCAGGAAGTCTTCCGAAAACACGCGATACTTCTTGCCGGCAGGCAGATAGGGCATGGTGATGGGGAAGATCTTATCCACGAGCCGGGTCATGAAGCCATTGCTGAAGGCCGCATTCGGAGCATTGATGTTTATGCCGCAGACCCGTTCGGTATCGGAATAGGTGGCTGTGCCATCCGGAGCAACTTCCTTGAACAGGGAGGACATGCGCTTGCACTGGTACTGCTGATATCCTTCTTTCCAGTTGCACTCACTGGTGATGTCGCTCCAAATATCAGGAGTGTCCTCAATGGGCGTCAGGCACTTGCCGTCGATCAGACGGTTCAGAATGCTCTTGGTGATCTGGATGCTGAAACCGCTGTGACCATCCCTGTAAAGGCACTCGTAGGCCCTCAGAGCGCTCTTGTAGCAGGCCACGCCATAGTCCCAGTCATCCGTATCCTCCGAAGCCTCTTTTTCCCGCTGACAGGCCATCTCGACCTCCTGAGAGGCCCAGCGGTTTTCCTCTTCGTCCATCAGCACCGCCCGGTCATCCCAATACTCATTGGCAAAGACCTTCCGGCAGTCCCCGCCAAAGGCCTCGACGATCTCAGGCAGGTTCTCGTTGACTGCGTCCAAGTGAATATCATGCTCCTTGCAGAAGCTCACAGCCTTCTCCAGGGGCTCGCCGACACGGTTGGTCCAGAGGATGACCTTGGTACCATTGGCCTGCTCCTCTTTCAGCCGATTGATGTTCTTCCAGATGGGCTCCCCCACCTCCGGCCACTTGTTGACTGCAAGACAGCCATCGAAGTCCACAGCAATGATCTTCGGAGGGGTAGACGCCGTAGCGTTCTCGGGTTCCTTGGTTTCGACCGCATTTGCATTCATTTCGTTCATGGTGTTTTCTCCTTTTCAAAATATCAATCGATAATGGTGAGTTCACTCATCGGAACGGTTGCCAGTGCTCCGTTCGTTTTCTTGATAACGGCCTTGTCTGCGAAGAGTCCAACGCCGAGCTGTAAAATATCAACCTCTTCGGCGCGCTCTTTTGCCAATCTGAGGCATCCCGAACAGGCTCCTTCGGGAGCCCACCCCAAATTCATACAAGCGATGCAGTCGGGCACACTCTGATAAATCCCTTTCATGTCGCTCCTTTCCAGAAAATATAAATGCCCCGAACTGCTGTTACACAATTCGAGGCATTCTTTTTTTTTTCGTATTTTGTTTAATCCGAGGCTTTGAAGTTGTAGACCGGGCGAATACGCTCCACAATGTCCGCTGTGGGGCCGATTTGTGCGATAATCTCATCCATGCTCTTATACGCCATGGGAGATTCGTCCAACGTATCCGGCACCACACAGGTCGTATAGATGCCTTCCATTTCCGACCGGAAGGTTTCCATAGACAACGTATTGAGCGCAGCTCGCCGGCTCATCAGTCTTCCCGCGCCATGCGGAGCGGAGCAGTTCCACTCTTCATTTCCCTTGCCAATGCAGATCAGGCTTCCGTCACGCATGTTGATGGGGATGAGCAGCTTTTCGCCAGCTTTGGCAGAAACGGAGCCTTTGCGAAGGATCATGGCGTCCGTATCAATATAATTATGGATGGTGGTGAATTCGTCCGTAATCGTGAATCCCATCCCGGACACGATGATGTCCGCCATAGCTTTTCGGTTCAGAACGGCGAAGCGCTGGGTCAACTTCATGTCGTGGATGTAGTCGTCGAACAACTTACCCTCCACATAGGCCAGGTCTTTCGGAATATCCAACACATGCTCTTTCTTCAGCGCCGTAATGGTCTTCTGAATTTCCTGGAAACGCCCCTCCGCTTTCAACTGGGCAATGGTCTCCTGAATCTGATGACGGGCTCCGCCCCAGAGTGCCCGGCGGCCTTCGTTTTGATAATAGTCGGCCACTTCCGTTCCGAGATGTCGGCTCCCGGAGTGAATCACGAGAAACAGCCGCCCGTCCCCGGCTTGGTCTACCTCAATAAAGTGGTTACCGCCTCCCAAAGAGCCGATGCTGTGAACTGCTCGGTCAAGATTGACCTGGTCGGCACAACGGAGCTGGGTCAAGTCGATTTCCGAATTGAGAGGATGGGGAATATCGCGGATTTCTCGGCCGTAGGGAATCTTCTCCCGAATCAGCGCATCCAGCTTGGCGAAGTCAATCTCGCGTTCGGCCAGTTCCACAGTTTCCATACCACAGCCAATATCCACGCCTACCATACCGGGGACGAGCTTGTCCTGAATGGTCATAGTGGTGCCGATGGTACAGCCTTTACCCGCATGGACATCGGGCATAATGCGGATTTTACAGCCTGCAAACTCAGGCCGGTCACAAACAGCTTGAATCTGCTCCCGAGCCGCTCCTTCCAGCTCATTGGTGTAGCAAATAGCAGTGTTGTATTGCCCTTGAATTGTTATCACAGTTTTTCTCCTTTCCTGTGGGCTTAGAACTCTAAAGGCTCATAAATATAATTACTCTTCCACGATCTCGAAGTTCTCAGGAGGGTACAGATAATCTTCACCGCTGTCGTCGACCAGCCTATACCAACCCTTTTCCATGCCAAGAACGGTATAAACTTTATCGTGTGTAAGCATCAGGAACTCGGTTTCGCCTTTCCAGCGTACTTTCATAGCGTTCAAATATCAATCCTCTTCGATGTCTTCCTGGCGAATCTCCTCCGTATCCCAATCAGGACCGGGTAAGTCAATATCGGCCAGATAGGCAACGCCTTCCTCCAAGACCTCGACAATGGTTGCTGTCCTTCCGTCCTTCAGGCGGACTTTGTCATACTTTTTAACCATGCGAACTCCTTTCCACCTTCCGGTTCAGACTAATGCTCGTTAAATCATGAGTTAGAACTGCACGTCAACCGAATCGAAAATATCACGAAGGGAGCGTCCATCGAAGAAGTCGTCCGAAAGAAGGTCATCTATGTCTGAATAGTCTTTCCAGGTCTCGCCATACCACATCGCATAGGTGGTATTTGAATCGCTGGTTTCTGGCTCGATGCCACATCGCTTGCCGTTGTACTCAAACTCGGCCGTGGCATACTCATCGCTCAGAATCGCTACAAACTCTTCTAAAGTCATAAAATATCATCATTCTCCTTCCTTAAATCCTCCGGTATCTCTTCCTGAGTGCTACTAATTCGTTTTCCGGTTTCACGATCCCACTCATAATAATGAATGTGCTCGCCATGACTTCCATACGAATGGTGTTTGGGATTACCATGATCGCTCGTGTGTATTTCTGAAACTTTCCATCCGTCACCATCGTAAAATGCGCGTGTTTTCACTTTTCCATCAGAAGAAATGTGATCAACGACACTGTCGGGTTCGTCCTGTTTAGTTGGTCCAGCATGTCCTTTGATGGTTTTTGTTACTATTCTACCAGACTTCTTGCTTTTATCAAGCGGATACGGCGGCCCATTACGAACGCCCCACTTCTGACCTTTGACGCCATGATGAGCAAGAACGTTGTATCCAAGCCGACCTCGAAGCTCCCAGAGAATATCTTCCACGGTTTCACGGGTATTCGGGTGCAGTTTGATGTAGTCCTTATGCTCATCATACCACGAGAAGATCTCGCTCAGATTGCCTTTCTCCCAGCTGAAGGCCCACCAGTCGCAGATCATCTCAATAATATAATTGTAAGGCATCTCCAGCAGGACTTCGCCTTCACCGGGGTCATCGTTGATTAGAACCCAGTGCTGCCAGTGATGGGGATTGCGGTGGATGTGCAGGAGCCAGGCTCTTTGGAACGCCTGGACAACAGCATAGGAGCGGTTGCCTCCATAGAAATAAGCGTCATAGGCCTCGTACTCATCCGGCTTTGATTTGGACGCATCATGCTCGAACTCGGTCTGCCAAGCAGCGTCCGGTTTCCCCTCAAAGAGCCAGGGCATGTTGGTCTGAAGCCAGTCAAAACCCTTTTTCACGTTGGCCTTGTGCTTTTGTAAATATAAATCGTATTGGTAACTCACGGGCCGCACCTCAATTCTTGATGCCAAGTTTCAGTTTGGCCTGCTTGAGCGTCAGCCCAACAAAGTCGTTCGGTTTGATGATGGCAGGCGCCTTGGAACGGGAAACGGCTTCCCCATACTCCAGAACACCTTGCGTTCCGTCGTCGTAGAGAAGCCGCAGCCGATCGTTCAAAATATCACGCTGAACCATCCTGATTTGCTTTTGTGCCATATTGCCCTCCTGTGTTTTAAGTGGTGTATGCCAGGTCCCAATTCTGGGCAAATGCCTTCGTAGAGGAGTAAGGGCAGGAACGAGTCATGAAACGCCCGACCTTCCATTCCACCCAAAGGAACTCCCCTCGAATATAAATGCGGGCGTCATAGGCTTCGCCGTTTTTCAGACCCATGGAACCATCTTCCCCAATGAATCGCAGTTTCATAGCGCACAGCCTCCTCATTCATCCGTACCCTCGTAGCAAACGGGTTTATGCGAGTGCAGGTTTACTGGATGCTCCAGACACTCGTCGCAGGGCGGTTCGTTTTCCTCCAGCTTCTCATGCTTGCAGGTTTTGCAGTATTTGTCAAACCGGACAAACAGGTAGTCATCTTGGATGCTCATGGCGGTGCCTCCTAAATATCATTGGCTCTGCTCCGTGCTGAAACCGTCCGGTCACCCTTCGCCATAGCGTCATCCACGATGGTATGAACTTCCTGCCAAGGGGTGATGAAATTGCTCTTTTCCATAATATCATTCTCCTTCTTTGGTAATCAACTCGCTGTGCGGCAACCCCTCAGTGATGTATCGCCCACCACAAAAGCATACAGACAGAGAACTTGGCAAAGAACCACAGCTGTCTCTTATACACATCTGACGCTGCCGACGAAGCTAGAAGTG
>OWIP01001487.1_pt1 | contig 14440 bp, 13 predicted proteins | sample 1732581 | NCBI WGS metagenome assembly OWIP01 (sample SAMN05065731, study PRJEB22554) | human gut metagenome | biome: ENVO:2100002; feature: ENVO:00000062; material: ENVO:00002003 | host: Homo sapiens | place: USA
ATTTGGTTTGCATCATTTTTCTCGTCCGTCCCGGATTGGGACGGACGTTTTGCTTTGCAAAACCGAAAAATGACGCGCACCCTGCTTCTCCGATTTGTGGCTGTATGCCATCTCCTTCGAGCGGTTTTTTTATTTGGTTTGCATCATTTTTCTCGTCCGTCCCGGATTGGGACGGACGTTTTGCTTCGCAAAACCGAAAAATGACGCGCACCCTGCTTCTCCGATTTGTGGCTGTATGCCGTCTCCTTCGAGCGGTTTTCTTATTTGGTCTGCGCCGTTTTCCCGCTCGTCCCGGATTGGGACGGACGTTTTGCTCTGCAAAACCGAAAAAAGACGCGCACCCTGCTTCTCAAATATGCCATTCTCATTGTGATTACATGGTAAGCTTGCTTTTTGTTGCACACTTATGGTTTTTTGTACTGTAACAGCCTTTTAAAACAAAAAATTTCTTTTTAATTTCCATTTACCGGCATTTTTCATTGACTTTTCTTTAACATGGTGTTATAATAAATTAACGATTTTCTATTATCAGTCGAGGATTAAAATCATGATTGAAGAAATCACCTGGACTAAAGAATACAAGCTGGAGCGTTACCATAAGCTCAATCTTACCGCTGAAAAAGGCTGCGTGCTTTTTGCAGGCTCATCGCTTATGGAAATGTTTCCGGTGGAAAAATTCGCGCATGAGGACGGTCTCCCAGTAACGGTTTACAACCGCGGCGTGGGCGGCTTCATCACCGACGAACTCATCGCAACCGTCGATACATGCATAATCGACCTTGCACCGAAGAAACTATTCATAAACATCGGCACGAACGACCTCAGCGACGCCTCCCGAAGCATGGAGCAGATAATGTCCAACTACGCCCTGATACTTGACGAGGTAAAAAAGGCTGTGCCAGAGGTCCGAATGTACCTCATGGCGTACTACCCCGTTAACTACAGCGCCGCCACTCCAGAAATGAAGCCCTGTCTGCTTATACGCAGCAATGAAAAGATCGCCCGCGCCAACGAGGAAGTAAAGATGCTCGCAGACCGCTTCGGGGCAAGTTACATTGATGTCACCGCCCCGCTGAAGGACGAAAACGGCGATTTGCGCGCCGAATACACGATAGAAGGCATGCACATCAACGAGGACGGCTACCGTTCCATCTACCCGCTTATCAGAAAGTACATTCTTGAATGACTTCCCTTAAATTCCCCGACGGCAGCGAGGTGCTCTACGAGCTGACGCGCAAGCCCGTCAAAAATATAAATCTCCGCGTGAAGGAGGACGGTTCCCTTCGCATTTCCGCCAGCCCCCGGGTAAGCGTAAAGCGCGTCGAGGAGTTCATCATTTCCGAGCAGGCGTTCATACGCCGTGCGCAGCAGCGTATCAGCGAACGCGAGGAGCACTTTGAAATACGCGCGGATATATTCCGCTGGCTCGGCGGGGAATACCCCGTGCGGGTCATCTCCAGCAGCCGGGAAGCAGCTGTCCTGGAGCAGGAGGAAATGCGCGTTTTCACACGCTTTCCCGAGCGCGCGGAAGAGCTTCTGAAACGCTGGACCGCCGACAATTTTGTCGAACTCTGCCGAAAGCTGAACGCCGAGGTGCGTGGATCCCTGATAAACTCAGGGCTGACGCCTCCGCCGACGGTCATCACCATAAAGGATATGAAATCCCGCTGGGGGAGCTGCACTCCCGCCAAGGGTCACATTTCCATCAACATACGGCTCGCGCCCTACCCGCGCCAGACCGTTCTCTCAGTGATGTGGCATGAATACGCCCACTACTGGCACCGCGACCACTCCGCAAGGTTCTACGCGTTCCTTGAGGCGCATTTCCCGGAATACCGCAGGTGGAACTCCCTGTTAAAGTGACCACATTCGCATGATCCGCCGCAAGCGGCACCGGAATTCCAAATAAAAACGCCTCCCCTTTCGGAGAGGCATTTTATAACGGCCGTCAGATCTCAGCCGGCTTCTTCTTGAAGTAGTTCGGCTTGTTCGCGCCGATCACGTTCATCAGTCTGCTGCTGCGCTCGAACACCAGCTTGAACAGTACGCACCCGATAATGGTGACTACCACAAGCTCTCCGGCGCCAATAGTCAGCATGTTGAACCATACGGGCGGCTCGCTTCCGTAGCAAACCAGCAGCTCTATCGCAACGATGATTCCGTTGCTTACAACAGGAAGCAGCGAAGCCAACCAGATATTCTTGATATAGAACATCGGAATGACCGCGATAGCTGTAGCCAGCGTACCGAAAATCATATCCATCAGCGCCATCGGACTGAAGCAGTTCGCAATGAAGCACCCAAGTATCAGCGAAATGCTGTAATCCTTACGGTAGAAGCACAGAAGCACCAGTATCTCCGAAAAACGGAACTGGATAGCTGGGAAGCTCAGCCCCGGAAGCGCCAGGGTAAGCGCGGCGTACAGCGCAGCGACAAGCGCCAGGCGTACAAGGTTCTTGGTCTGAAAGATCTCGCTTTTAGGCATAAAAAAACTCCTTGTTTTTTAACGGTGGTTGGACAAAGAAAACACCGTATTTGATTTTTCGTGCCTCAAGGCACCAATATATAATAGCACATTCCCCGCAGAATTGCAATACCCTTTTTGAATAAAAATCAGCTATCCCCTCCGCGCATATCACCGCATTCTGACCAATCTGCGCGGGAAATCTGAAATTACTGAAAGGAAGCATTATACATGGGAAAACAGATGACCTACTACATGGAGCGCGAAGTATTCACCCAGCTCGCGCAGATCGCAGTCGACCTCGGCTGCGTGATACTCAAGCAGAACGGCAGCAAGATCATCTCCGGCGATACCTCGATCATTGACAGCCACTGCTCGAAATACTACTTCTACCTCCCCGCGGCAGGCGAGATAAACGAGGAACTCCCGCTCGGCTGCTATAACTCCAACGCAGGCTGCGTTATTGAGGCAAGCTACTCCACCCGCACCAAGGATCTCTGCTTAAAACGCGGAAAGCTCTACATTACCAGCGGTTTCTCCACCCCTAACGGCGATTTCATCGAATGCCCGGCGTGCCTGCTGAAGGTGTACAAGAAGCTCGTGCTTCACATGAAGGATCTCACCCTGCGCGTTGAAGTCCCCGCTGACCGCATGTCCACCCGCCTGACTTACTATGCAGACCCCACCGGACGTACTCACAAGCTCTATATGACCAAGAGCATGCTCGCGCGTATCAACCGCACTCCCTATACCCTCTGCTGACCTTTCGCCCTGCGCCGGTACTCCAGCGCGGTGGATCCGGTGCGCTTCCTGAACTGCCGCATGAAATGCACGTCGTTCTCGAACCCGCACAGCGCCGCTATCTCCCGCACCTGCATGTCCGTATTTGCGAGGTAGTACTCCGCGAGCCCGGTCTTTGCGCGCAGCACGTCCTCGTAGCAGCTCACGCCGAATTCCGCGCGGTACAGCGTCTGGAAATAGGACGCGCTCAGCGACATGCGCGCCGCAAGCTCCTCTATCGTGTAGTTTCCCGCGGGACTGCCGTATATCTCCGCGCGAAGCCGGTGCAGCCCGTCGCTGTGCGGCGATACAGCCGCGCCGCTCCCGCCGCCGAATACCTCCGCGATAAGCAGCCTTATCAGTAATCCGGTGCATTCACGGCTTTTCGGCGTATCGGATATGCTCTCAAGCTTGAGCAGCTCAAGTATGCTTCCCGCCGACGCCGGAACTCCGAAAAACGGCTCCCCGAAGCGTATCCCAAGCCGCCCGAAGAATGTATCAGCTTCGTCGCACTCGAAATGCACCCAGTCGTTGACATACTCGACACCAACCGCCCCGTATTCCTGGAAGGCGGTTTTTTTATACAGCACCGCGGAATCCGCCGGAAGCTCCACCCGCACATTGCCCACAACGGCAAACGCCGGCGTCCGGAATATCACAAGCAGGTTGTCTCCGGAGCCCTCCGGGCGGAATATGCGGAAATTCTCGTCATGACGGTAGCCTATTCCCATTGCGTGAAGTTTCATGCAGCACCTCCGGCAGAAGTATAGTAGGATATATCAGTTTATTGATATTATACATCATTGAAATACGGCTGTCAATCTGCTATAATCAAATCATCAAATAAATCATGAAAGGATATCTCATATGAACACACTCCGCCTCACCCTCAACCCGCTTGAGAAGAAATCCCACATCAACCCCGAAATATACGGAAATTTCTCGGAGCACCTCGGGCGCTGCATATATGACGGTATATATGTCGGCGAAAACAGCGACATTCCCAACACAGAGGGCTTCCGCACAGACGTCGTCGACGCATTCAGACAGATAAAGCTTCCCGTGCTGCGCTGGCCGGGCGGCTGCTTCGCCGACGAATACCACTGGCGCGACGGTATCGGCGAGAAGTCGCAGCGCAAGAAGATGGTCAACACCAACTGGGGCGGCGTTGTCGAGGACAACAGCTTCGGAACCCACGAATTCATGCGCTTCTGCGAGCTGGTCGGCTGCGAACCTTACATCAGCGGCAACGTAGGCAGCGGCACCGTTGAGGAACTTTCCAACTGGGTGGAGTACATGACGTTCGACGGAGTTTCCCCGATGGCGGAGCTCCGCAAGCGCAACGGCAGGGAGCAGCCCTGGAAGCTGAAGTACCTCGGCATAGGAAACGAGAGCTGGGGCTGCGGAGGCTCCATGCGCCCTGAATACTACTCAGACCTTTACCGCCGTTATGCTACATACTGCCGCAATTACAGCGGAAATCAGCTTTTCAAGGTCGCAAGCGGCTCCAATGCAGATGACTACAACTGGACTGAGGTCCTGATGAAGCAGATAACGCCGTGGAATATGAATGGAATGTCCCTGCATTACTACACCGTTCCAACCGGCGAATGGTCGCACAAGGGCAGCGCCACCGAATTCGATGAAGAAGAGTACTATAAGACGATACGTTCCACTCTGGGCATTGAGGGAATGATAATCCGCCACTCCGGTATTATGGACAGATACGACCCGGAGCACAAGGTAGGTCTTATCGTCGACGAATGGGGCACCTGGTACGACGTTGAGCCGGGAACCAACCCCGGATTCCTCTATCAGCAGAACACCATGCGGGACGCCATTGTTGCGGCGATAAACCTGAATATATTCAATCAGCACTCCGCGCGTATACCGATGGCTAACATCGCGCAGGCGGTTAACGTTCTGCAATCCATACTGCTGACCGAGGGTTCAAAGACCATCAAGACCCCGACCTACCACGTATTCGACCTCTACAAGCAGCACCAGGATTCCGACCTGATATACAGCCACATTCAGAACTCCAACGCAGCCGAGGGAGTTCCCTCGCTGAGCCAGTCGGCTTCCGTCAATGCTGACGGCGACGTGTTCGTAACTCTGTCTAACGCTTCGCTTTCCGAGAGCTTCAAGGTGGATATCGCAGCGGCATTTGCCGGGATAAAGTCCGCAGAAGGACGCATACTCACCGACGATGTACACGCGCTCAACACCTTCGAGGAGCCTGACAGGGTAGCCATAAAGACACTCGCTGTGACTGTTTCCGACGGCAGAGCCGAGATAATTCTCCCGCCCTGCTCCGTTGCTGCACTCACGATAAAGCTGTGATGGAGCGCAAGCCCTGCCGCCGCTGCCTGCTCCAGGATATAGACGAATCCCAGCTCATGGAAGCGATTCAGCAGCGTATAGCCGCTCTCCCGGCTTCGCAGAGAGCCTCCGCCGAGGACTACGCCGCCAGGCTTTCGGAATGCCGCATGTGTGATTTTCTGGTCAGCGGTACCTGCCAGAAATGCGGCTGTTATGTCGAACTCCGGGCAGCGAAGAGAAGCGCATATTGTCCGCATGAAAAACCACGTTGGTGATGGAAACTATAATTTAGCGGCGTAGAATGCTTCCGAAACAGTCCACCGGACTGTTTCGGAGGATATGTACAACTAGATTTTATATGTTGCTTGTGGGGGAAAACTCTTGTTTTCCCCCACACCCCTTTAGCGCTTTTGAACGTTTTGACTGCGCGCCGGCGCGCAGAGTAGCCGTGCTCCGCACGGAGTATCCGCACTTCGTGCGGAGGTTTCGCCTGACGGCGACAAGGACTCTGCCCTCGACTCGCAAGGGGGACGCGTCCCCCTTGACTCCCGATTAGGGGGTGCAGTAAGCGGAACACGCGCCGCTAAATTATAGTTTTCTTTCCATTGAGCCAAACGAACCCTGACAAATGTCAGGGTTCGTTTTTATATTCAGAATTATTCCGTTCTCAACGCTTCTACCGGATCCTTCTTTGCGGCAACCCCCGCAGGAACCAGACCCGCGATCAAAGTCAGCAGCATGCTTATCACAACAAGTATCACGCCGCCCTGCCACGGAAGCAGTGCAACATTCGCGATGCCGGTTATATTCTCGATTATAATGTTTATCGGAATATTCAGCAGCAGCGTTACGGCTATGCCGATAACTCCCGCCGAGAACCCGACGATAAGCGTTTCCGCATTGAACACGTTGGAGATATCGCGCTTGGAAGCGCCCATCGCACGCAGTATACCGATCTCCTTTGTGCGCTCGAGCACCGAAATATAGGTGATTATGCCTATCATTATCGAGGATACTATCAGTGAAATAGCCACGAACGCTATCAGAATATAGGATATCGAATTGATAATGTCGCTCACGCTTGACATCATCAGCCCTACATAATCAGTGTAATTGATAACGTCCGCCTGGTTGTCGTCCACTATCTTGGAATCGTTGTACTTCTCAATGAGCTGGGTTATCTTCTCCTTGCTCTCAAAATCGGTCGCGTATATCTTCATGGAGCTTGGCTCGGAAAGCTCCGCAACGCCCAGGAGCTTCAGGTTGCCGTCATAGGTGGCGTCGGTGGTCTCCGGCTCCTTGGTCATGTCCATAAGCTGGCGGAGCTGATCAGTGGTCAGCACCTGCATGAATATCGTGTACATCTTGGTCGGGTCTGCCATGCCGTTCATCATCTCAGAAAGCTCCGCGTTCTGCTCGGCTGTGAGCGAAGCCGCTATCTGCGCCGACATCTGCGCCTTCTGTGCGTCGGTCAGCAGGCTGTTTACGTCCGCTCCGCTCTGGAGCTGCGTAAGCTGCTCCGGAGTCAGTACGCCCATCATAATGCTGTTCATCTGCTCGTCGGATACCATGCCCATCATCGCGGACTGTATCTGAGCCTGCTGCTCCTCGGTGAGAGCCGCCATTATGCCCTCGTTGAGCTTGGTGCGCTGCTCCTCAGTGAGCATTCCGGTGAGCATTTCCATTGCCTCGGACTGGGACATCGGCTGCTCTTCTTCCTCGTCAGCCTTAGGGAATTCTATGCCGGTGAACACGTCTACGTCCGGATTTTCCTTCTGCGCCTTAACAAGCTCGCTGGAGTTGGTCTTGTCTATCATGTACTCTGTCAGCGCGTGGGTGTAGCCTATTCCGCCGGAATTTGTCGAGGATATCAGCGAATCCGCGTCAGGCTTGAGTATGCCTACTACCTTCAGTTTCAGACCGTTCTCTGCAGCCTGCTCCATGAATTCGCTGTCGCTGCGCATGTCTGTCCAGGTGCCATCGTCGTTCTTCTGGTAGAACTCGGGAGCGGTCAGCATGCTGAACTCCATACCCATCAGGTCGTCATAGCTGAAGGAAAGGTCGCCGGTGTCAAGGTCGAAGCTTTCGCCCGCCATAACGCTCGACATCATGCCCTCGAGCTCGCCCTGGTCGCGGAGACCCAGCGTATACAGCGTTACGTCTGAAAGCTCATTGCGGTCGGTTACAAGCACCACGACCTCGTTGTACGCCTCCGGAAGACGTCCCGCAAGCACCTCGTACTCTGTTTTCAGCATATCTGTGCTGAGAAGCTCCCTGAATGCGTCGTAAGAGCTCATGGAGCTGCTTCCCATCAGCGAGGAATATGTGTTGGTCATCTGGCTGACGTTATCCGCCATCGACTGCCCCATCATCGCCGACATAACCGTTGACGGATTGATCTGCATGATATCGCCGTCCGCGCTGTGTCCATAAATATACAGATTGCTGTCGTAGCTGTACTGTATCTCCTCAATGCTTGCGCTTATGCCGTCAGGGTCGCTCTCGAGGTATTCCTTGAACTCGGCAAGGTTGTTGGTCTGCATTTCGGAGAGCATTGTTTTCATCATCTCGGTGGAGATGTCGTTGGTGTATATCCTGTCGGGGTCGCGGTTTTCTTCTGCATTGTCCCGCACGTTCATCATCGAAGTCATAAGGCTGGTGTAATCCACCGTCTCATGCTGTATCGACACCGGGAAGGAAGCCAGCGTAGACCTCTCCACGCTGTTGATGTACTCCTGCACGCCGTTGGAAAGCGACAGGATAAGCGCGATACCGATGATACCTATGCTGCCCGCAAAAGATGTCAGGAAGGTGCGTCCCTTCTTGGTCATAAGATTGTTTTTCGACAGGGAAAGAGCTGTAAGAAACGACATGGAGGTCTTTTGACCCTTCGTTACCTCGGTCTTTCTGACCTCGCTGTGCGCCGGCTCCTTTGCCGGGTCGAACGGATCGCTGTCGCCGACTATCCGTCCGTCCAGCAGCTTCACGATACGCGTAGAATACTTCTCGGCAAGCTCCGGGTTGTGAGTTACCATTATTACAAGGCGGTCCTTCGCGATCTCCTTTACAAGCTCCATTATCTGAATGCTTGTCTCGCTGTCCAGAGCGCCGGTAGGCTCGTCGGCAAGCAGGATATCAGGGTCGTTGACAAGCGCTCGTGCGATGGCTACGCGCTGCATCTGACCGCCTGACATCTGGTTCGGCCGCTTGTTGAGCTGGTTCCCCAGACCTACCTTTTCGAGAGCTTCCTTAGCGCGTCTGCGCCGCTCCGCCTTGGATACGCCGGAAAGCGTAAGCGCCAGTTCCACATTGGAAAGCACGCTCTGGTGCGGGATAAGATTGTAGCTCTGGAATATGAAACCTACGGAATGGTTGCGGTAGATGTCCCAGTCTGCGGATTTGTACTGCTTCGTGGACTGCCCGTTGATTATAAGATCGCCGCTGGTGTACTGGTCAAGACCGCCTATGATGTTCAGCAGCGTAGTCTTGCCGCAGCCCGACTGACCCAGGATACTTACCAGCTCGCTCTCGCGGAACGCGATGGACACTCCCTTGAGGGCGTGCACCGTCTCGCTGCCGGTCTCGTAGTCCTTTACGATATTTCTGATCTCAAGCATTATATGCTCCTTTCATTGTGCCTTTTCTATCTCTCGCCGAGCTGCTCCGCCGTTGCGGAAGCAAACTTCGAGTAAAGTCTTGCCACGTCGCGCATCTCGTCCTCCGTGAACACGGACAGTATCCGGTTGAGCGACCCGACTACACGCGACATGTTGTCCAGCAGCTTCTCTCTGCCCGCCGGAGTTATCGAAACTCGCACGCTGCGGCGGTCGTCCTCGTCGATTGTGCGCTCTATCCAGCCTCTCCCCTGAAGGGAACGCAGCGTTCTGGACACCGCCGGAACCGATACTCCCATAAGCGCCGCGATATCCGCTACACTCGCCGCGGTACCGCCGTGCTTCCTGGGGAACTGTTCCGCGCAGCACAGCACCGAGAACTCCGACGGAGTCATGCCGGTTATCACGCCTTCCGACTTTATGCGGCTGAGCTTCTCCATGCTGCGCAGTATCGCACCGCACACCTCCGGCGGATACGAATTGCCGATGAAATCGCTGTTTTCCCACAGCATATCAGCAAAAAAGAACACATTATCACCTGCCTTATATGAAACATACGCAAATATTAAATGCAGACATATTTTAACACTGTTAAATACCTTATGTCAATACTGCACAGAGATTTTCAGCAGCATGCATAAAAATATCCATCTGAGCAGAAAATATTGTATTCCAAATCTGAAAATCCTGTGTCGGCGGTGAATAAAATATGAAAAAACGCTGGGAAGTATTCTGGCTGGCGGAGGCCGGAATTATCCTGATATACATTCTGTTATGCCTTGCCGCCGGGCGCGTCCTGATCGCGGCAGGAGCCGCGGCAGCCGCTGTCTCAGTCTGGTGGAGCCTGTATTACTTCACGGCTCATTACACCCTGAGTAATAATGTGGTTGAAATAACCTCCGGTATTATCCTTCGCAGGCATCGGAGCATACCTCTGAGTAATATTCTATGGGAAATGCGGCTGACATCTCCGTTTTTTCGAGGGTCGGCAATGTCCGTACTGCACACAAGCGGCGGAAACGCGGTGGTGTTCTGCGATTTTTCAACGCGGGCGCGTTAGCAAGTTGAAAACCTTTCAACTAAAACTGTGAAAAAGCCGAGTTTTCAACCTTTTCAACATAGTATTTAACAATTAGTTTAATCGAATGCACATTTAACCGAAACGGGTTATATTTTGCCGCATTATACGGAAAGTAACTAACTTACCAAAAACCATCGGTAAAACCGCTCTGTCAGTATACATTCTGCAATATTTCCTCAGAGTAGAATATAATATTCCAGAAAACAGCGGGTAATTTTGCCGGAAAGTATTCAACAGTTTTCACCGCGTTTTCAACAGAAACCGGTGAAAAACCGGCAAAGTAAAAGGTGCGCCGTTGAATCGGCGCACCTTCTTAGTAATTTACATTGCGTATATACACCTGACAGGGTATCTTCTCGCTCCAAAGCGGAAGAACCTCAAGCTCACGGAAGCCCAGGCTCTGATAAAAGGTATTCGCGGTATCAAATTGCTCGCTGGTGCCTTCCTTGACGGTCTTGACCTGCAGGTACTCGTATCCCTGGCGGCGGGCGTAGTTCAGAAGAGCCGTGAACATTCCCTTGCCTATCTTGTGGCGCTGATACTCCTTCTTGACGCCCATAACGTATATCTCTGCAGCGTAGGGGCTGGTCTCGCGCAGAGCTATGAATCCGCGCACCGTTCCTTCGTCGATATCCGCCCACAGCGGGAGCATTCGGCATGCCGCCGCATGCACGTCAATGCTCTTATCCTTTCCCGACCACTCGGGCAGGGAGGTCAGCACCTCGCGGCATATCTTCTCCTTCTCGTCAGGGTTGATTATCTGTTTCGCGCCGCTTATTTTCGGCATATATCACACACTCCCTTGTATTTTTAGTCTGTGATAATTATACCGCATTTTATACCCGCTGTCAACCATAGTTTACATATATTTCAATAATGTAAGGCGCATTTGTGTATTATCTGACATTATAGGTACAGGTCCTCCATAGCTGCTTTCAGGGCGGGGTCTCCGGGCTTGAATACGCTGTTCTTTGAGGACTCCTGATAATACTTCAGTTCGCGGGATACGTAGGGGTAGGTCAGCATGCAGACGATATACTCCTCGCCGACCTTAACGCGGTCTTTCTGGAGAACAAGATTCATCGGAGTCTCCGGAGCGAGCTTATAGGATTCCTCCAGCTCCACCGCATAGACGCATGCGTCGTCGGACAGCCCCAGCGTTTTGCCCTCGCCGGTTATCTTCACCTTGACGATATACGGGGAATACTTCACTATCTCGCTGACGTCGTCGCTGTGGAGGTACCCGCCGCCCTGAGGGGTTTCGGAATCCATGTCGGCGGTCTCGCTAATCCGCTCGCAAACCTTGTCAACCGTGGAGATCTCCTGCGCCGGGGTGTATCTCCTGCCGTAATATCTCACGGCAGTCAGCTTCCCGCCGCTTATCTCCGCCGCCACTGAGTATGTCAGGGTATAGTACAGGTCGGTGAATACGTAGTCAACGGGGTTCAGGAACAGCAGATACTCGCCGCCAACGGTGAACTCCTTCTTGTCGGCGCCGTCCGATGAGCGCTCAAGCTTTACGCAGATCTTCTTTGCGGTCTCGCCCTTTAACTGGTCGGTGACTGTAAAAATGTAGTTGACAGTACTAGGCTTCTCCTCGACTGATTTCAGCTTCGCCCTGACTACATTGCAGCTTTCGCTGACCGCCGCGTCGAGCTGACCTCCGGTGAACTGCGTGTCCGTCTGGTCCTCGTCGGCGTTACCCAGCATGTCGTAACCCGTCAGCCTGTCCTCGGATAAGCTCCAGATATTTCTTATCGAGGTACCCTGAATTCCAAAGAGCCTGTCTCCCATAAAGCTGAACTTTAGGGAGGAGCCGTTGTCAAACAGTACGTTCAGAAGTTTGCTGGTGCCTCCGGCGGGTATTTCTGCGAGGGTATACCACTTCGCGGAGAGGGCCTTTTCAGCGTCTGTGGGTTTCACCGTCTCAGTAGTTATGACATCACAGCCGATATCCGTGGTAGTCCTGACCGCGCTGACTATGTCAGGAGTAAACGTACGCTTGGTATCCGTAGATAAGCCGCCGTTCTTGTTCACCGCACCGAGCAGGACGTTTGTGGCGTAGTCGCTGCTGTACATAAACGCGGAAGAATTGAGCTTAACGGTGCTTTCCGGCGAAGAATAGAGTATGCCGCCGTCCCCGACATGGATACTGCCTCGGCTGTTCAGCTTGATAGTTCCATCACAGATAACGCTTGCACTTTCATTGATATATAGAGCGCCGTTTAAAACAAGCGCAGCTCCATTTTCAACGAACACAGTACCACCGAACATAGAGAACTCGCTGTTCAGCGTGAGGGTCTTTCCCGAGGGTATATAGAGCGTTTCACCGCTGACCATCTGAAGTCTGCCTTTTATAACACGGTTCCTTGTAAGCTCTGCTACATAGGCTCCGCCGTTTGACTGTACGGATTGGGGATATACAGCAGTGCAGTCTGAAAGGCGGCTGAGCTTAACTACGCTGTTTTTCCCGGAAGCCTTTGCGGCTGATGTTACTGTAACGATTTTTGCATTATTGTCCTGCGCGAAGGTAACGGCAGACGTGGCGGCGCTTGCCAGCATCATAGCTGCGATAGCGCCTGCAAGAATAGTTTTTTTCATGATTACCCCTCCTTTTACTTGTCTGCTGAATATTCCCAGATATCCCTTACGGAGGTATCCTGGATCCCGAAACGTTCACCATTTTCAAAGCTGAATTTCATTGATGACCCATTGCTGAACAGTACCGTGAGATTCTCGCTCGTTTCTCCAGCGGGCAGTTCGGCAAGAGTATACCATTTCGCGGAAAGAGCCTTCAAAGCGTCTTCACAAGAAACTGCCTCAGCGGACAATATATCTCCGTCTGAATCCGTGGTCGTCTTAACTGCGCTTATTATAGCCGGGAAGAATGTACGGCGTTTATCATCTTCCAGACCGTTTATCTTTATCATCTCACCCAGGCAGGCGATGGAAGCATAATCTGTGCTGTACAGGTGTGAGTCCGCATTGAGCTTTATCGTACTCTCAGGAGATGTATACAGAATACCGCCATTATACATACATATGGATCCCTGTCTGCCTACATTTATCCTACCGTCGCATATAAGACTTGCATTATCGTAAATAGTCATTCTGTCCTTAATAATAAGGTTGGCTCCATTTTCGACGAACAAAGTACCTCCGTACAATGCTGACGAACTATTCAGCGTGAGCGTATATCCTGGAGGGACATAAAGTGTTTCTCCATCATATAACTCAAGCTTTCCCTGTATGGTGCGATCCTTCGTGAGCTCCGCAACGTAGGGTTCGCCGCATACCTTTGCATACTCGGGGTATATCACAGTGCAGTCGGAAAGGCGGCTAAGCTTTACAGCGGTGCTTTTCCTAGAAGCTTTTGCGCTCGATGTAACTGTAATTACGCTCCCTGCGCTATCTGCATTATTTGCGTTGTTTATGCCTTGTGCGCATGGAACGGCGGCTGTGGCGGCACTTGTCAGCATCATTGCCGTAAGTACGCCTGCAAGCATGACATTTTTCATGATCGTTCCTCCTTTAAGTGCGGATTTGTTCCGTCTTATATAACTAAAACAATATATACAGAACAAACGTTGCAGGAAATTACGATTATTTTATAATTTGTATTAGTATACAAATTCAACTGCACTAAATTGTTGATTTTGCCATCTTATTAATCGAGAGTGATCATGCAATCCCCTATTTTTACAGGATCTAACTTGTTAAGGACGTCGTAATATATAAATCTCATAATGAATTTTATTTCCATAAAACATAATAAAAAACGCGATCATTTCTGACCGCATAAAATAACAAAAACCGCATTCCATTATGGATTGCGGTTTAAATCATGGCAGGGGCAGAAGGACTTGAACCCTCGACATACGGTTTTGGAGACCGTCGTTCTACCAACTGAACTATACCCCTATTGGTGGTGCGCCAACAGGGACTCGAACCCCGGACCGACCGGTTATGAGCCGGTTGCTCTAACCAACTGAGCTAATGGTGCATTGGTGACCTGTGGGGGAATCGAACCCCCGTCGCCGGCGTGAGAGGCCGGAGTCTTAACCGCTTGACCAACAGGCCATATAGATAAAAAGAATAGGCTGATGGGCCTATTCTTTTTAAGTTTGGTACACCTTCAGGGACTCGAACCCAGGACCCACTGATTAAGAGTCAGTTGCT
>OWIP01001491.1_pt1 | contig 14389 bp, 8 predicted proteins | sample 1732581 | NCBI WGS metagenome assembly OWIP01 (sample SAMN05065731, study PRJEB22554) | human gut metagenome | biome: ENVO:2100002; feature: ENVO:00000062; material: ENVO:00002003 | host: Homo sapiens | place: USA
GTTGGGGCGTTGCCCCAAACCCCACCAGAGGCGCTGCCTCTGGACTCCGCAAGGGACATTGTCCCTTGACCCTTTTTTTGCGCCCCGGCTTGGTCGCGTTTCCCTTATGGTTAATTTTCGCGGCTGAGTGCCGCCAGAACCGCGTTGCGCATCCGTCGAACCACCCGTGTCGTACCGGAATCAACCGTGTTCTGCATCGACAGAATCGTCATCTGCTGCCCGGGGAAGTTCGCGAAGTATGTTCCCAGCCAGCCATCCCAGCCATATTCGCCCTCGCAAGCCAATCCGGCAATGCGACCCGGTTCAGCGCAAATGCGCATCAAGTGCCCGTAGCTGTATCCGTCCAGCGAATCCCACATATCGCGGCGAACCGCGTCTTTCAGCTGCGGCTGCGTCATGCAGGCGACTGTCGCAGGCGAGAGAATCCGCCGCCCCTCGTAAGTGCCGCCCGCCAGCAGCATATCGGCAAAGTGGCTGTAATCTTCCAGCGTCGAAACAAGCCCCGCGCCGCCGGATTCAAGGGCAGGTTCGCGGTCGTAAACGCCGACGGCAAGGTGGGTGCTTGTCCACGGCACAAGTCCGTTTTCCGTGCGCTTGTAGGCGGTCACAAGGCGATTTCGCTTGCTTTCCGGAACGTAGAAGCCGGTGTCCACCATGTCCAGCGGCTCAAAGAACTCCTTGCGGAGGAACTCGCCGAAGCGCATTCCGCTGACGACCTCCACCACCGCGCCGAGGATGTCCGCGCAGGTGGAGTAGCGCCAGTGCGTGCCCGGCTGGAAGGACAGCGGCTGCTGCCCCAAGCGGTTGCAGAACTCCACCGTCGGCACGCCGCCGCCCGCAAGGATTTCCTGCGTTGCTTCGTCGAACACCTTTGCGGCGTACTGCCCCGCTGGGTCGCTGTCGGGGTAGCAGACGCCCGCCGTCATGCCGAGCAGCTCCATCAGCCACGGCGCGCGGGTCGCGGGGCGAATCGTGCCCTGCTTATCGACGACGCGCGCATTCCGGAAGCCCGGCAGATAACGGTCTACGCCGTCCATCAGGTCAATCTGCCCGCGCTCCGCCAGCAGCATCACGGCGGCGGCCGTAATCGGCTTGGACTGGCTGTACAGGCGGAAGATGCTGTCGCGGTGAATCAGCCGCCCCGACGCAATGTCGGACATGCCCGCCTGCGTATAGAGCATTTCCTCCCCGCAGCGCCGTACCAGTACGCTGATGCCCGCGCACTCCTGCGCTTCGACAGCGGAAGCGAGAATATCGGTGACTTGTTCGTGAAGGGTCATGAGAATAACCTCCTTGCATGTTCTTCAGCAATCATTCGTCGCTTTCGATGAAATCTGGCAGCTGATGCAGCGTCACAAAGCTGCTATCCCGATAAATCGCCCGCAGCGACTCCGGCGTGTTCCCCTTGCTGCTGTCCGTCAGCCAGCTGGTGTGCCACACCATGAAGTACGCCCACGGGGCATTCGTCGCGTCCATTTCCGCGCGGGTCGGAATCTGTCCGCACTCGTGGAACACAATCGGCATCCCTGTCGGTGCAAGCGCGGCACATCGCCGGTATAAATCCCCCTGCGAACCGCCCTTGTAGCTGTCGCCGCCGAGAATATCCACCACGTCGTCCCCTGGATACCACGGGCGCAAATCCTCCGTCGCGTCAGAGAAGCCAAGCAACCAAATTAGATTCCGCAGGCCGTGAACATGCGTGTAGCGGTCGTACATCAGCCGCCACAGGCGCACGAAATTCTCCGCGCCGCCGCGACCCCACCAGAACCAGCCGCCGTCCATCTCGTGGAAAGGTCGCCAAAGAATCGGAACGCCATCTGACTGCAAGCGCTTGAGGTAGGGGACAGCGTGGTCAAGCCCATCCAGCAGACGGCGGTTCGCTTCCGTGCCGTCCACAAAAGCGGAAGCCCAATCCAGTTCGCTTTCGCGGCATTCGGGGTAACCGGAGAAGAAATCCGCGCCCGTGTGCCAGCAGATGGTGGGAATGCCGCCGCGCGCCCACCAGTCCTTCGCGCGCTGCGTCACGCCCAGATAGTCGTTATCCATGAAATCCAGCCCTCGAATGGCAGGCTGACGACCGGTGACATCGGTCAGATAGCTGATTTCATGCTCAGTCGAGCGGCACCATTGGCTTTCCATCTGCCCGGTCAGGCACTTGCCGGAAAGCGATTGCAGGTATTCATAGACGCGCCGAGCGGCGGGCAGCGGATTTTCCGCGCAGAGGGGACGGAACATAATGCTTCTCCTTTGCTTTGCAGGAATCTGCTTGCAGTATAGCAGGAAATGCCCGCCTTTGCAACGGGGTGGAAGAAATTCGTCTTGTTCCAGACGGTTGTTTGTGCTATACTTATTATGGGCGTTTATTGGAATGCTCATGAACCAGCGGGCATCACCGCTATGGGAGTTAATAAATGAAACTGAAAAAATTGGAGCTGTATGGCTTCAAATCCTTTGCCCAGCGGACGGAAATCGTCTTTGATGAGGGCATAACGGGCATCGTCGGGCCGAACGGGTCGGGCAAGAGCAACATCGGCGACGCGGTGCGCTGGGTGCTGGGCGAGCAGAGCGCGAAAACTCTGCGCGGCGCGAGCATGTCCGACGTGATTTTCAACGGCACGCAGAAGCGCAAGCCGCTGTCGTACTGCGAAGTATCGCTGGTGTTTGACAACGATGACCATGCGCTGGCGATGGAAGCTGCCGAGGTTATGGTCACGCGCCGCGTCTACCGCAATGGCGAATCCGAATATTACTTAAACCGCACCGCCTGCCGCTTGAAGGACGTGGTTGACCTCTTCCGCGATACGGGCATCGGCAAAGAGGGATACTCCATCATCGGGCAGGGGCGCATTGACGAAATCCTCTCCCGCAAGAGCGAGGATCGCCGGCAGGTGTTCGAGGAAGCGGCGGGCATCGTCAAGTTCAAGGCGCGCAAGGAAGAAGCGGACAAGAAATTGCAGCGGACGCTGGAAAATCTGGAGCGCGTCGATGATATTCTGGATGAGCTGACGAAGCGCCTGAAGCCGCTGGAAGAACAGAGCCGCAACGCCCGCGTGTATCTGGAGCTGTCCACCGAATTGAAGGATTTGGACTTGAACCTCTTCCTGATTCGCTCCGACCGGGCGCGGGCGCGCTTGTCCGAACTGGAAAGCGAACTGCTGACCGTCCAGACGATTTTGGCGGACACGGAAAGCAACCTGACCGACAAGACCACCCGCCGCGACGAGACGCAGAACCGCATCGATCAGCTGGAAGAAGCCATCACGAAGGCGCGCACCGAACTGATGGAATGCGCCGAGCATGTGCACGAATCGCAGAAGAAACTCTCCGCCCTGCAAAGCCGCCGCGAGACGCGCAGCGAGAACCGCCAGCGCATCATCCGCGAGCAGGAGGAAGCACAGGAGCGGCTGGCGGAAATCGAGAAGGATCATGCACGGATTCAGGCGGACGTGGAGAAGCAGCACAGCCTGATTGCCGACGCGGAGCAAATCCTCCGGGCGACGCAGGAAGCCGCCGAAAAGGCGCAGGCGAAGGAAAAGGAAGCGGACGCAGCGCTGGAAGCGCAGAAAGCCGCTGTCATTGACCAAATGAATCGCCTGTCCGATGTGCGCAACGACAAGACGCGCCTGAACACCATGCAGGCGCAGATGGAAACGCGCTTGACGGAAATTGAGGAATCCAGCGGGGCACTGCAGGAGCAGGAAGCTGCCCTGCGGGAAGCCTTGACTGCCGTCGAAAAGCAGCTGGAAACAGAAAATCAGCATCAGCAGCAGTGTCAGGAGAAGCTGGCGCAGGCGCGGCAAGCGTCGGATGAGGCGGATGCCGCGTATGCCAATTTGCGCGCGGATGTCGAAAAGCAATCCGCCGATATGCAGGCGGCGGCGAGCCGTCATAACGTCCTGACCGAAATGACGCGCGACATGGAAGGCTACAACATGGCGGTTCGCCGCGCGATGACCTACGCCAAGCAGCGCGGCTTGACGGGCGTCAAGGGCGTACTGGCGCAGCTGATGACCGTTCCGCAGACGTACGAAACGGCGATTGATATGGCGCTGGGCGCGGCACAGCAGAACATTGTCACCGACACCGAAGAGACGGCGAAGGAGCTGATTAACTACCTGCGCCAGAATCGGCTGGGGCGCGCGACGTTCCTGCCGATGAGCGCCATCCGCGGCAAAACGCTCTATGGCAATGAGCGCAATGCGTTGAAGCTGCCGGGCTGCCTCGGCGTGGCGAGCGAACTGGTGCAGTGCGCGCCGGAATATCGCGGCATTGTGGAAAATCTGCTGGGGCGCACGGTGATTGCCGACAACCTCGACCACGGCATTCCGATTATGCGCGCGGGCAATCACGCGTTCCGCTTGGTGACGCTGGAGGGCGACGTGATGCACTCCGGCGGCTCGATGACGGGCGGTTCGGCGCAGTCGAAGGTGTCCAACCTGCTCAGCCGCGAGCGCGAACTGAAGGAATTGACCGCGAAGCTGCAAACCGGGCGCGCGGAACTGGACAAGTGCCGTCAGGAACTGACGCAGCGTCAGCAGACGGCGCAGGAGAAGCGGCAGAAGGTCAGCGACGCGGTGAACGCATTGCATCAGCAGGAGATTGCCGTCGCCCGCGAACAGGCGCGCCGCGAAAGCGTATCCGCCGACCTGAACACCCATTTACAGCGGATGCAGGAGACTGAGCAGGCGCGCGTGCAGCTGCATCAGTCGCTGGAGAACATTCGCCAGCAGCTGGAGACCATTGAACATCAGCGCACGGGCGCGCAGGGCGACCAGAGCGCGATGGAGCAAAAGACCATTGAAATGCAGAATGCGCTGGTCAAGGCGCGCGCGGAAGCCAGCGCGGAAAACGACCGCCTGATGGTGCGCACGCTGCAATTGTCCGACCTGCGCCACGGCTTAAGCGACTTGGAGCGCGACGAAGCCCACGCACAGCAGGATCAGGCGCAAATCCTCCGCGAACAGGAGCGCCGCGAACAGCTGCTGCACGAGATGGATGAGCTGGACGCCATTGACGAGAACGACATGAAGCGCGAGGAAGCCGAATCCGCCCGCCGCCAGAAGGAACAGCTGCGGCAGGAGAGCGCCGCGCAGGCCATCGAGCAGCGACGTTCACAGGCGCAAAGTGACCTGCGCGACATCCTCAGCGACATGGAGAACCTGCACGAAGCCTACAACCGTGACAGCGAGAAGCTGCACAAGACCGAGCTGGCGAAGGCGCGCATCGAGGGCGACCAGAAGAATCTGCAAAACCGCATCTGGGACACCTACAAGCTGACCTACGCCGGGGCAGAGGAATTCCGCCGCACGCCCTTCGACGAGAAGGAAAGCGACCGCCGCGCCGCCGAGCTGCAAGGGCAGATTCGCGCGCTGGGGACGGTCAACGTCGGGGCGGTGGAGGAATACGCCGAAACCAAGGCGCGCGTGGACGACCTGACCACCCAGCAGCAGGACTTGAAGCGCGCGGAAATGGACTTGCGCGAACTCATTGAGCGGCTGCTGATTCAGATGCGTTCTACATTCGTCGAGAACTTCTCGAAGATGCAGGGGTATTTCGCCGAGACGTTCACGCGCCTGTTCGGCGGCGGCCATGCGGAACTGAAGTTGATGGATCCCGACGACCCGTTGAACTGCGGCATCGAGGTCAACGCCCAGCCGCCGGGAAAGAAATTGCAGCTCCTGTCGCTGCTCTCCGGCGGGGAACGCGCGCTGACGGCCATTGCGATTCTGTTCGCAATGCTGAAATTGAAGCCCACACCGTTCTGCATTCTGGACGAGATTGAAGCCGCGCTGGATGATGCGAATATCGGGTATTACGCGGATTATTTGAAGGAATACTCGAAGGGTACGCAGTTTATCGTCGTGACGCACCGCAAGGGGACGATGGAGCGCTGCAACAGCCTGTTCGGGGTGGCGATGGAGGAACAGGGCGTGAGCCGGATGGTGTCGGTGTCGCTGCAGGACTATCAGGAGTAAGGGAAAACTGAAAGGGGTATCACGGCGGACAAATCCGCCTGATGAAAAAGGAGGCTTTTCGCATGAGTGAGAACGAAAACAATCAGTATCGACTGCTGTCGCCTTGGGCGTATGTAGGCTATGGCATCCTGTTCACGCTTCCGGTCATTGGCTGGATTCTTGCCATCGTCTTTGCGCTGAATGACGACAACCTGAATCGCCGCAACTTTGCGCGCGGTTACTGGTGCGGCGTGCTGGTGGCGGTCATCGTGGTGGTTATCCTGTCGATTGTCGGGATGGTGATGGGCGTGTCGATCATGGATGGGTTCAGCAGCTATCAGTATAACTACCGATATTGATGAGGGGCTTATCAGAAGCGAGGCTGCCTGCCGAGTGCGGGCAGTCTTTTTTGCTGCCCGGATGGCGCAAGCAGCGGAATCCTCTTGTGAAGTTCCACAACAAATTGGGATGCTTTTGTTAGGAATGCCAAAATTATATTATTCAGAAAGAAAATGCTTGACTTTTTTTGAGGGGAGGGTAAAATGAAAGTAAGGAATCACGAGGGAGGGAAATGACGTGGAAATTCAAAGAAAAGGGCTGAATCGGGCATTTATCGTGCCGGCGGTGGTGCTTCGGCTGCTGGGCTTGATTCACGGGGCTCTTCGGTGTTGACCGCTTCTACCTCGGCTACAAACTGCTCACCGCGGGCGGCTTTGGCATTTGGGCGCTGATTGACTTCATCCGAATCGGCGTTGATTCGCTTCGTCCGGCGGATGGTTCGCCGTGGGTGGAGGAAACGCGCGACGAGAACATCCGCAGCATCGCCGCGAATATGCAGGCCATCGCCGAAAAGCTGGAGAAGCTGCAAGCACAGAGCGTTCCGGCAGAGGCACCCAAGCCGGAAGCGGACGACGAAAATCAGGAGACACACAAGGTGTCGCTGAAAAAATAACTTCCTAATGGCAATAACCGCAGGGCTGTCAGGCGCAGAACCCTTGGCAGCCTTTCGCGTGGGGAAAAATCCGCTTGCAAACTGCGCGAAAAACCAGTACAATAGAATCGTATCCCTGAATATCAGCATGAACGAGGTGCTTTTGATGCCTTTGTGGAAACGAACGCTGGCGGCGCTCCTGCTGGCGGTGATGATGATACTGCCCTTCGCGTCGGCGGAGGACGCGGGGGAGGCCGTGCCGGATGACAGCGTGGAGTGGACGGAGGGCGCGGCGAACATCACGCGCGATTTAACAATGAATGATGAGGGCGACGACGTGTCCGCCCTGCAAACCGCGCTGACGGATTTGTGCTATTACAGCGGCGACGTAACCGGGCGCTATGGCGAGGCAACGAAGACCGCTGTGGAGGATTTCCAGCGTGATTTTGCCCTTGCGGTGACGGGCGTTGCGGACAAAGCGACGCAGGAAGCCATCTATGCGGCGGATTATCGCCCGCTGCGGCTGGGATGCGTGGGCGAGGACGTGCGGCAGACGCAGATTCGCCTGATGGCGCTGGGCTACTACACGGGCAAGATTTCCGGGCGCTATCTGCCCGCGACACAGGAAGCCATCCGCCTGTTCCAGACGGCGAATGCCCTGCCGATTACGGGCGAAGCGGATGTGCAGACGCTGGAGCGCCTGTTCAGCGGTGATGCCATCAGCCGGGATTCGTCCGCCGCGGCGACGCCCACCCCGTCGCCCACGCCCGGAATGCACCTCTCGGATGAAACCACCACCCCGACGCCCGCGCCGACGGTGGCGTTCGTCAAGAAACTGCAATACAACAAGTCCAAGGGCGAAGAAGTCAAGCTCGTGCAGACCCGCCTGACGGAACTGGGGTACTATTCCGGCAACATCAGCGGCAATTTTCTGGGGCACACGCGCAACGCGGTGAAGGCATTCCAGCGGCAGAACGCGCTGAGCGTGGATGGCATCGTGGGCGAAAACACATGGAACGCGCTGTTCAACGATCCGGATGTGCGTGCCGCGGCTGATGATCCGAAGCCTACGCCCGAACCGACGCCTGTGCCGTTCGCCATCACGGTGGATGTCAACAATCAGGTGACGACCGTCTACGGGCGCGACGAAAACGGCGATTACACCGTTGTTGTGCGGCAGATGCTCTGCTCCACCGGCACGCGCAAGAATCCGTCGGATATTGGCACATTCACACTCAACGGGCGCACGGCGCGCTGGTGCTACTTCCCGGAGTGGGGCAGCCACGCGCAGTACTGGACGCGCATCAACTCGTCCATTGCGTTCCATTCCGTCATTTACAACACGGTCAATACGATGGATTTGTCGGTCAAGTCCTACAAGAACCTCGGCAAGCGCGCGTCGCACGGGTGCATTCGCCTGACCGTTGCGGATGCGAAGTGGATTTACAACAACTGCGGGGCAGGGACGGTCGTCACGATTCGCGACGACATGCCCGCCGACCCGGAACTCCGCGCCGCGCTGAAGCTGCCCTCGCTGAACACGAAGAACATGCTGCCCTACGTCACACCGCAGCCGACCGCCGAGCCGGATTATCGCGCCGGGACGATGCCGCCGCAGCCCTTCCGGACGCTGAAAGTGAACAGCTCCGGCGAGGATGTGTACTGGATGCAGCGGAAGCTGACGGATCTTGGCTACTATTCGGGCAAATGCTCCGGCACGTTCCTGGCAGGTACGCAGAACGCGGTGAAAGCGTTCCAGAAGGCGAAAAGTTTGTCTGCGACGGGGACGGCGGATGTCAAGACGCTGAAGCTGCTGTATGCGGAGGAACTGTCGGCGACGCCCACGCCGGAGGTCACGGCGGATGACCGCACGCCGGAGCCGCTGCCGACGCCGGCGGCGGGGCAGTGAGATTGAAATCCTGCGCGGCGAATTTGAAAATAGTATAAAAATAGAACGCGCTCGTCAGCGGAAAGGCTGGCGGGCGCGTTTGCATTTGCGCACAATTGACGATGCTTGAAAATTGTGCTATATTCCCCGGCGTGGCGCGGAAATCGACCATTTTCTTGCTGTCGTGAACGCCGGGGGGCTGGCTGTCATTTTGCGTACGGCTGACCGCAGTATGTGCAGCGCGGCGCGCTGCTGCGTCGGCCGCTGTTCTTCGCGCCGCAGCCGGGGCAGATCCACTGCACGAATGTGCCCTCCGGCGTGTACAGCGCAACCGTGCGCGTCGCAGCGTTAATCTGCAGGTTTTGCAGGTATCCCGTGCCGATGAGCGATCTGAGCTGCTCAAGGGCTTTGCTGGAGGAGAGAACCGTGCCCAGCTGGTCAAAGGTCAGGCTTTCTTCGGTCAGCGGGAGCAGCGCGCCTGCGATACGGCGCGCGCAGGCTCTGCGGTATGCATGGCGAAGAATGCGAAAGACAGGCGTTATGAGCGCAGCGAATAGGAAAATACCCATCACGCCGGACAGCGTTTTCCCCTGCGAAAACATCTTTATCGTCGCGGAGACGGTCGCCGCCGCAAAAATGGCACAGACCAGCACAACGGGAATATCCGTTTTTTTCTTGGCGACAGCCTTTGCGCTCAAATATGAATTGGTGATGTTTGTCATTGCGCGTCTACCGCCGCCTGACAGGTTTCAAATGCCTCGTAGGGATCGCCGCCGCTTAGTACCGCCACGATGCCGTCGCCGTAATCTTCCATATAGCTGTGCGGCATGGCGAACAGGTAGAACAGCTCGTTCTCACCGGGGAGAACGTCCTCCACCAGGTTGCAGGAGCGGCAGGAGATATAGAATTCGTCTCCATCCAGATCGAGGCGGAACTGTGCATAGTAGATCTCGTTGTTGACCAGCGTGGTGAACACGGCCATCTTTTCAAAGACCTCCCGGGTTCCGTGAATCGGTGCGTCCACGGACACGGACAGCATATCATCGTAGATATAAACGGTTATAAAGGCGTACTCCATCGAGTTATCGACGGAAAAGGGCACGGTGAAGGTATAGTCGTCATATTCATAGGGGAATTCATTTTCTTCCAGAAAATTCTTCACCAGACTGGCCATTTGATCCTCTTTGCTCGTCGGAACAGAATCAGCGAAGGCCGCGGAAAACATCAGCAGTGCGGTCAACAGGAAAACGATTATTTTCTTCATGGGGGAAGATCCTCCTCTTTTTGTTTGATCAATGAAAAAGAAATGACGGTCGCTCGTTCCGCGTAGCACAGCGCAGTGCTTCATTCAGAAACGGCATTATTTTGCGGAGTCTTCCGGCGCGAAATGGATCAGCATAGAGCCAAAATAGTCCATATCGCAGCCTTTTTCCGTGGGCACGATGTACAGCGCCTGTGTGTAATAGTTGATGACAATGCCGTCGACCTCGCCCGCTTCTGTGGGCGCTTTGCCAAAGACCCATGTGAGACCGGGAATATCCGCGCCTGCTATGACCAATTTGACGGTGCCGTCCTCATGGAAGAGAAGGGAATACTCATAATTGCCCAGCTGCGCGGCGGTCATGTTGTAGCCGCTTACATCCGCGTCGGTCATGACGTACTTCTTTTCCAGCATGATTTCGGCGCCGGCGGCGGGTTCGGGCGTGCCTGCGGGATTGAATTCCGCAGTTGGTTCGGCGGCCGTTTCGGGGGCATCGCCGGTACGCTCGTACCACAGCGTGAGGTCGCTCATTTCAAGGCTGAGCGTTCCATCCTCGCGCAGCGTGACGGCAGTCTCGCCGTTCAGGATGGAGATGAGCAGCGTGAAATTGTCCATGCGGCAGGATAGACCGTCCAGCGTCATACTTTGCAGGGTCAGGTCGCAGGTAGTGCCGTAAATAACCAGCGTATCCCCCGCCATTTCAGCGGCTTCAGCGGGCAGCGTGATGCCGTCCGCTGTGACGCGCGCAAGCGTCCAGAAGCCCCTGAAATCGTCGATAATGGCGCTTTCGTTGATGCTCGGGATGGCCGCGCTTGAGGCTTCCGGCTTCTCGCGGCTGAACGTCATGGTCACGCCGTCCATGGAAACCGTGAGGAGCGCGTCCTGCAGCGTGAACGATATGCCGTCCGCCATGAGTACGCCGTCCTGCATGGCGCAATGGATGCTGTCCACGTCGCCGTTCGTGTTCATTTCAGCCGCGCCGTCCGCGCCGAGGGTGAAGGTCACATCCAGCCCCATGTCGGCCAGCGGATAGGGTGTACCCCCTATCTCCATGCGCACGCCGTACCACACGCCCAGATATTCATCGGGAATGCCAGCGTTCTGCGCGACAGGTTCGGGAATGGGGGTGGGTTCAGGCGCAACTTCGGGTTCAGCCGCGTCTAACGTACCGGACTGCGCGGGCGCGGCAGTTTCCACGCTTGCATCCAGCTTCAGGGTGGGGAGCAGCGCGGGCAAATCGGGCAGCGCGGGCTGCGTGTGGGCGCATGGCTCGGTGATTACGGTAACCTCGCTGCGGTTTTCGCTCCAGCTCTGGCAATTCTGAGCGTGCCTGAGGTTCTCTTCGCTCATGCCTTCGGGTACGCGCACGGTCAGCTTGGGCGCGACGTTCATCATCAGTCCCATGGGGGACGCGGTCAAATCGCAGCCGTCGAAGCAGATTTCGGCAAGGTTCGGGCAGTTGACGATGCAGTTTTCGCCGAAGTCCTTCATCTTGCTGGTGAAGTGCAGGCTGGTCAGGTTCTTGCATTCAGTAAACGCGCCGTATTCCACACGCTCCGCATCGGCGACGAAGGAACTGAGGCCGGCAAAATTGAACGCCTGCTGGCCGATCCTTATGAGATGCTCGCCAAAGTACAGGTTGCCCAGCGGTCCCGCGCTGTCGAAGGTGTAGTTGTCGATTTCGCGCACGCCGTTGACGAAGATTACGTTGTTCAGGCTCCGGCAGAGCATAAACTGATTGCCGCCGGTGCTCTCCAGGGGCGCGTAACAGACGAAGGTTTCCAGCTGCTGGCAGTAGGCGAGCATCATGTCCGGCAGCTCTTTGATTGTTTCGGGCAGCACCAGCGTGCGCAGGCGCACCCACTCGGTACGGTCACTCGTCACAGAGGAATCTGTATAGTCATGGCACGCGTCAAAGGCGTTGTAGTTTTTGAAGCCTACCACGGTTACGCCGTTGATTTCGCGCGGCACGACCACATCCACGTCGGTTCCGACGTAGGCGGCGATCAGACCGGTATCCGGATCAAACTCAAAATTCTCGGCGGGAGTCGGCTCGAAGGGCATCTTTACGAATTTGCTTACTTCGCCCTCGCGCAGCATGGGGTCGTACCACGGGCGCTGGAGCGTCTCGTTCCACGCGGCAAGCTGCTCATCGGTCGCGTCGGCGGGCAGACGCAGCTCGGCGCTCGTGCCCTCGACGGCGGAAAGCGGGAAACTGCCGGCGGTGGGGATGACCATCTTCGTCAGCTTTGTGTTCGCAAAGGCTCTCTCGCCCACGGAAGCGGCAGCGTTCAGGCGCACGCGCTCCAGCGCGGAGCCTTCAAACGCGCCCGCGCCGATGGCGGTCACGTTCTGTATTTCGGCGCTTGTCAGCGCGGTGTTGGCAAACGCGCCCGCGCCGATGGCGGTCACGTTCTGCATTTCGGCGCTTGTCAGCGCGGTATTGGCAAACGCGCTGTCGCCGATTTCGGTCACGCCCGCGCCCAGCGTGAGTACGGTCACTCCGCTGCCCTCAAACATATGCGCCGGGATTGCGCCGAATTCGATGGTCACGTCGCTCAACGCGGGCAGATTTGCAAACACGCCTGCGGGGATAATCGCCGGATCGCACTGAATCACCAGCTTTTTCAGCCCTGTCAGACCGTCGAGCGCGCCTTCGCCGATGGTGGTCAGCGAGTTGGGCAGGGTCAGGGCTTCCAGCTGCGTGCAGCCCGCGAACGCCCGCGCACCGATGGTGGTCACGGAGTCGAACAGGTCCACGTTCCGGAGGGAACTGTTCATGAAGGCTTCCGCGCCGATGGTGGTGAATTCGTCGTTGTGGGCGACGGAGAAGTATTCGATGGTCTGGCTGCCCTTGAACACGCCGTCGCCCAGACCGACCACCGCCTCCTTTGAAACGGTGAGATGGGGGTGAATGCGCGTCTTTGTGCCGGTGTATTCGGTCAACACGCGGTTTTCGTACCGATATGCGCCCTTCTCAGGCGATTGGGCAGTCGGGTCCTGCGCGCGCCACACGCGGCAGGGAAGCCCCAGCGCGTCCACATACGCCTGCCACTGCTGCATCTCCTGACGCGTACCGTGCGCGTTCAGGTCAATGTCGTACAGATAATCGCAGCCCGCGAAGACGTCCTCGCCCAGCGTGGGCGCGGTCAGGCTTTCCAGAACGATGTACTGAATGTTGTAGTCGCCCTTGAAGGCGCGGGAGCCAATCGACTCAAGCGTCGAGGGCAGATAGAGATTGCCACCTATGTTGCTGCAGGATTCAAACGCGCTTTCGCCGATGGTTTTAAGCCCCTCGGGCAGCGTCAGAAAGCCTTTGATGCCGGCAAAATAGAAGGCGTATGCGCCGATATGCTCCAGCCCCTCAGGCAGCTCCAGAATGCTGCTCTTGTAGGCGTTGTAAAACGCGCTGTCGCCGATGAACTTCAGCGTGGAGGGGAAGTGAACGCGGGCCAGCGTTTCGCAGTTATAAAACGCGCGATCGCCGATGGTTTCCAGTCCTTCAGGCAGTTCCAGCAGCGCCAGATAGGTGTGCTGCGCGAACGCCTCGGGACCGATGGCCTTTACCGGCGCGCCGCCGATGGTTTCGGGGATGGCCAGATAAGTGGCGTAGCCGTTGTAGGAGGTAATCGTGCCGGTAGAAGCGTCAAAATCGAACTCCGATTCCACATAGCCGTTGTTTTCCACAATCACGGCGTTTTTGCCGCTGGGCTGGACGCTTACTTCACTGCCGGCATTTTCAAACGCCGCTATATAGGCGTCCAGCTGGTCGTCCGGGACGTAAGCTGTCGCGCCCTCGGGCAGAAGGCTGAAGCAGTCAATGTCGATTGCAGGGCATACACCCTCAAAGGTAATCTTGCGCAGCGAGTCGCAGTATCTGAATGAAGCGTCGCCGATATAGCGCACGCCTGCGGGAATGGTAACTTCCGTCAGCGCCGTGCAGCTGAAGAAGTTCATGCGGTTGATGACCACAAGGCTCTGGGGCAGGAAAACGCGGGTCAGGTTGTCGCATGTGCTGATGGCGTTGCTTCGAAGCTCCAGCACGGTTTCGGGCAATGTCAGCGAGGTGATGGTTTCCCCGCGGAACACGTTGACGCCGATCACATCCACCGTGAAACCGTCCAATTCGCCGGGCACAACCACGTCGCCGCCCGCGCCGTTATAGCCGCGGAGTATGCAGTAGTTCGCGTCATAATTCCAGTCGGCAGCTTCGCCCGACGCCGTGACGCAGGTCACCAGCATCAGCAGGAAAAGAACCAGGCATAGCCTTCTTTTCATGAATTGATTCCTCCATTTCTTCATCATAGTATTAGAGGACAAACGTGTTAAGGCACCACCGCACAATTCGGCGGCGC
>OWIP01001501.1_pt1 | contig 14324 bp, 9 predicted proteins | sample 1732581 | NCBI WGS metagenome assembly OWIP01 (sample SAMN05065731, study PRJEB22554) | human gut metagenome | biome: ENVO:2100002; feature: ENVO:00000062; material: ENVO:00002003 | host: Homo sapiens | place: USA
GTCTCGTGGGCTCGGAGATGTGTATAAGAGACAGAGATAATGGATACTCTGTAATCTTTCCTGATTTAAATTATCTTGCAACACAAGGAGATACCCTTGAAGATGCTGTGGCCATGGCTGTTGATTGTCTTGCAGGATATCTGTATACGGCTAAGATGGATAATGAAAAATTTCCTAAAGCATCCAAATTATCTGATATCAATATTGACAGACTATCTGACGAATTAGACATAACAGGAACATATACCGATGCATTTACCAATATGGTTTCAGTAGATGTTAAGGCATATGCCAAAGAGCATTTCGATAAATCGGTCCGAAAAACCCTTACCATTCCGGCTTGGCTAAATACTGCTGCGCAGGAAGAGGGAATTAATTTTTCAAAAACACTGCAGGAAGCACTTATGTCAAAGCTTAAGGCTCATTAGATATCTGCATTATAATTCGGAGACATTATGAACAACGATATAAAATACAAGCTGGCCAATGCCATGAAGGAATGCATGTTTTCCTCTCCTGTCGAGAAAATTACGGTTAAGGAAATCTGCGACACATGTGGTGTGACCAGACAAACCTTTTACAGAAATTTTCAGGACAAATATGACCTGATAAACTGGTATTTTGATAAGATACTGATTGAATCCTTCCACCAGATGGGTGAGGGCAGTACCGTGTACGAAAGCCTTGTTAAAAAATTTGAATATATCCGGATGGAGCACCTTTTCTTTAAGGCTGCTTTTAAAAATGATGAGCAGAACAATCTAAAGGAGCATGATTTTGAGCTGATTCGTCAGTTTTATATTGACCAGATCGAAGGAAAAAGCCACCGGAAAATATCCGACAAGCTATTGTTCCAGCTTGAGATGTACTGTCAGGGCTCTGTCTTTATGACAACACAGTGGGTGCTTGGCAATAAAAACTTCACCCCTCAGGAGCTTGCCGGACTGCTCGCTGATGCTATGCCAAAGGAGCTTGCCGACGTGTTTCGCGAGGTAAACCTGATATAATTCAAGTAAAATATGTGGTTTTCGCCACCAATTTATAACAGAGTAAAAATCCGGGAATGCTGTCAATTGACAGTTCCCGGATTTTTACATCCCTGTAAGCTGTTGCAGAATTACATAATCTTACGGAAAAGAGCCTTCAAATCCTCAACACTTGCATCCTTTGGATTTCCAGGTGCACATGCATCCGCGTGAGCAGACTCTGCGAGGAAGTCTAAGTCATCCTCCTTAATAGCTTCAAGCTTTGTTGGGATTCCTACATCTACAGAGAGCTGCGCTACAGCATCGATTGCAGCCTTCCTGTACTCCTCTACAGACATATCATCTACGCCCTTTACTCCCATTGCGCGGGCAATTTCACGATATTTTTCGCCTGTGCAGTCTGCATTGTACTCCATTACGATTGGAAGCATCATAGCACATGCTACTCCGTGTGGTGTATCATAAACAGCTCCAAGTGTATGAGCCATTGAATGAGCGATTCCAAGACCTACATTTGAGAATCCCATTCCGGCAATGTACTCTCCAAGTGCCATACCCTCACGTCCCTCTTTTTCATTGGCAACTGCACTTCTTAAGGATCTTGCAATAATCTCTATTGCTTTGAGATGGAACATGTCTGTCATCTCCCAGGCAGCCTTTGTTGTGTAGCCCTCGATAGCATGTGTGAGTGCGTCCATACCTGTTGATGCTGTAAGTCCCTTTGGCATTGATGACATCATGTCCGGGTCTACGATTGCGATGATTGGCATGTCATGTGGGTCCACACATACAAACTTTCTCTTTCTCTCTACATCTGTGATGACATAGTTGATTGTAACCTCTGCTGCTGTTCCTGCTGTTGTAGGTACTGCTATGATAGGAACACAAGGCTTCTTTGTAGGTGCAACACCCTCTAAGCTTCTTACATCCTCAAACTCCGGGTTTGCGATGATGATACCGATTGCCTTTGATGTATCCATAGAAGAGCCGCCTCCGATTGCAATGAGGTAATCAGCTCCTGATTTCTTAAATGTCTCCACGCCATGCTTTACGTTGTCGATTGTTGGATTTGGCTTAATCTCCGAATAAATCTCATATTCCAATCCGTTCTTATCAAGGATATCTGTTACCTTTGCTGTAACTCCAAATTTGATTAAGTCAGGATCAGAGCATACCAGTGCTTTTTTAAAGCCATGCGCCTTTGCCTCTGTTGCAATCTCCTGGATTGCACCTGATCCGTGATAAGATGTCTCGTTTAACATGATTCTGTTAGCCATAGTGTAAAATCTCCTTCCAATTTTAAATAATACTCCTAAAAAACTCTGCCGATAAATTCTTATAACTTATCTGCCTGACTATATTTTAACAAAGTATTAAACGAGATGTAAGTTACAAACCTGCCAATGTGTAACATACCTGTTGCAATATGTAACCTGCCGGTTACCTATGTATATCCCACCGACTGCCAATCACACCTTATGGCTGTCTGATATAACTTTCTTTAACTCTCTTGCCGCCGCACTAATCGGGTGATGAATATCGTATACCATACATATATTTCTCTGCGGTATCTCCTCCTCCAGAGCTATCTCTACAATCTCGCGATTTGCTATCGCAGCCTCTGCCATAGGCTTTGGCATAAAGGCAAGACCAAGCTCACTTTTCACAAGTGGCAGTATCTGGTCTGTCGTTGCAGTCTCTGTATCAGGCGCAAATTCAAGTCCGTGTGACATAAAAAGCCTGTTAAAAAACTGAAATGTCATGGTCTCCCGCCCTAGTCCGATAAGCGGATAATTATGCAGCTCCTTTAATGACAGGGTCTGGCTTCCGAGCGCAGTAAAAGTGGTACCACCCACGAGAATCTCCTGGAACGAGCCAAGCTTTATCATCTTAAGAGGGGCCTCCACCTCAACCGGTGTCGATACAACCGCAAAATCAATCATGCCGTTTTTTACGGCATTTATAGCCTGTGGGGTGGAGTGATTATATATCTTAAGCCTGATACCCGGATATGCCATGTGAAAAGTCTTTAGCCTGTCAAGCAGATATATGTTTAGAGCTGTCTCACTGGCTCCTATTGATACGCTTCCGTGTGACAGACCTGTGCTGTCTGACAGCTCCTCCTCCGCTGCAAGTATCTGTGATATCGCTGCAGATACATGCGCGTACAGACGCTCTCCCTCCGGTGTGAGCTGCACACCTCTGTTATTTCTGATAAAAAGTATGCTGTTTATCTGCTGCTCCAAATTGTTCATGGCGCGGGTTACATTTGGCTGGCTGTTTCCAAGTGCCCTCGCAGCTTTTGTGAAATTGCAGTATTTTGCAACATAATAAAATATCTTGTAGTACTCAAAATTTATATCCATATTCAAAGCCTCCTTTTTATTATCGTTTTACCGGTCATTTTTCCGATAATACACAGATACTAATGATATAATAATATGATATTTCAATTATATCAATTATACTTTTTACTTATTATAATCATAATTGTATAATCATAAATGCTCAAAAGAGAAATATTGATTATATATATAAGAAAAGGACGTGTTTCAAATGAGTGAAAAGACAATGTTTCCAAGAGAAGACCATACAGAAATGCTGTTTCAGAAGATACTAAACGATCCATGGGCGTGTGACAGGCTTATGGAAACCTTCAATGAAAATCTGGTTTACAACGATGAATTTGATGTATCACTTCCGGCAGAAAAATTTGCTAAAGCTCTCTTCAATGCATATACCAACCGCGATCTTTCCGCACTGCTTATGTGTCTGTGCAACAACACCGTATTTGATTTGCTGCGCAATTCATATATCATACCGTACAGGTTCAATGCCGACGGACATCAAAATCCGATAATCATGACCGATGAACACGGAAATCCGCTGCCCGAGTATAAACACATATCTCACGACAAGAACTATATACATTTTCATGAGATATACAATGATATGCCAGATAAAAAGGATATCTACTACGCACAGGCTTACCGCTACAGTCACACATATGATTCCGAGCATATGACTCCCACGCAGCAGGTCATTGTAAAGCATGACGGAATACTCTTGATACGAGAGCTTCCCGATACCGTAAAACTCAAGGAGACTGAGGCTGAGGCTTACTCTGCCGTATGGGATCTGATGATACAGATTGAAAAGGAGCTTCCTATGGCATATGTTTTTTACGGTCAGGATTCTCTAGTGGAAAATGACAAGCGGTATGATGAAATTGGTATTTTCCTGCGAAGCTCTCATTTCCTAAAAAATCTTGAAAAACATGTACAAAAGGCCGAGGCGATAATTTATGGCAGATAACAGCTACACAGATATCATGGAAAAAAATCATATGGAAATCCCCTGGCATGATTATGCCAGACAGGATGGAAATATACTCATAGATAAGGCAGGACTGATTGAAAAAGCCTCTGTAATCGGACGTGTCGGACTCATCATGCTCTCCTGCGGCACAGGAGCCTGGCGTGTGAGAACCTCCATGAACCGGCTCTCAAAGGAGCTTGGTGTCACATGTACAGTGGATGTCGGACTTATGTCAATCGAGTTTAACTGCTTTGACGGAAATGACTGTATATCACAGTCACTCAGCATAGCAAACACAGGTGTAAACACATCAAAGCTCTATCGCATGGAGCAGTTTGTCGACAATTTTCCTAACGAGGAAGCTCATCTGACCGGCGAAGAAATCCACCGTCGACTCGATGAGATAGAGCAGATTCATGCCATTTACTCCCCTGCAAGGCTTGGGCTTGCAGCCGCTATAGCATGCTGTGCCTTCACATTTTTGCTCGGCGGAGGCCCTATCGAGATGATGCTGGCATTTATAGCAGCCGGCATCGGAAATCTCATACGAACCAAGCTTATAAAGCATCATTTTACCTTGTTCCTTAATATAGCGGTATCAATTTCTGCCTCATGCTTCATATATGCGGCACTTTTAAAAATAGCAGAGATGGCTTTCAATGTACCATCAATTCATGAAGCCGGATACATCTGTTCCATGCTCTTTATCATTCCGGGATTTCCGTTTATTACAAGCGGAATCGACCTGGCAAAGCTGGATCTGCGCTCCGGTCTTGAACGCCTTGCCTATGCAATAATAATAGTCATGGTAGCCACGATGTTTGCATGGATTATGGCGCTGCTTCTGCAGCTTAAGCCTATGGACTTTGAAGATTTGGATCTGGGCCCCGTACTACATCTAATCCTGAGGCTTATAATGAGCTTCTTCGGTGTGTTTGGATTCTCAATCATGTTCAACAGCCCTGCTTCCATGGCTGCAACAGCTGCTCTTATCGGTGCCATAGCAAATTCACTGCGGCTTGAGCTGGTAGACCTGACAGGTATGCCGGCTCCTGCTGCCGCATTTGCCGGAGCTCTCACAGCAGGGCTTCTCGCATCATTTATCAAGGAAAACAACGGATATCCAAGAATATCCCTTACTGTTCCATCCATAGTCATAATGGTTCCGGGACTTTATCTGTATCGGGCTATATACAATTTCGGCATAATGGCACTTTCGGATGCTGTTTCATGGTTTGCATCAGCAATCATGATTATCATTGCACTGCCGCTCGGACTCATCTTTGCAAGAATACTAACTGATAAGACGTTTAGGTATTGCACGTAACAGAATCATACACATTATAAGCAGACTTGTTTTATACCATTCCAATTTCGGACAGCACAAGCTCTGCACCAACATCCAAATATTAAACTCAAAAAACAAGGAGGCATTCATCATGCTTACAGCAGTTACAGGAATAAACTGGGGAGACGAAGGAAAGGGTCGTGTCATCGACCTTCTCGCAGAACATGCGGATATCGTAGTCCGCTATCAGGGTGGTAACAATGCCGGACACACAGTAGTTAATAAACAGGGAAAATTTATCTTAAATCTGCTTCCATCCGGAATACTTCACCCAGATGTAGTATGTGTGCTCGGTGACGGAATGGTTATTGACCTAAACCATCTGTCCAATGAAATTGCACAGATCAGAACACAAGATGTATCTGTTTCACCAAAAAACCTGAAATTATCAACAAGAGCCACAATTTCAATGCCGTGGCATAAAATACAGGATGAGCTTGAGGAAGAGCGCCTTTCAAAGTCCGGAGCAGCCTTCGGCTCTACCAAACGCGGTATTGCCTATGCATACAGCGATAAATACCGTAAAAAAACAATCCGTCTCGGTGATTTACTCCACTTAGACGAAGAGAATGTACAGGCCAGACTTAAGACCATGCTTGAAGCTAAAAACCTTGAGCTTGCAGGCTGCTATCATCAGGAGCCTATGTCTCTGTCAGCTCTTTTGTCATGGTGCAGGCAGAAGGCTGCAAAATATGCACCTTATATCACAGATACCGGTGCATTCCTTGAGGATGCACTATCAAAGGGAAAGCGTGTTGTACTTGAAGCACAGCTTGGTGCAATGAGGGATATAGACTATGGTATTTTCCCATATACTTCAAGCTCCTCCACCATCTCAGCTTACGGTCCTATAGGTGCCGGTATCCCCGGTGCCTCATTAGACCATGTGGTCGGTGTACTAAAGGCATACTCTACCTGTGTTGGAGCCGGACCATTTGTCGCAGAAAAAGCTATGAACGGTGAATGGACTGAAATGGTCCGAAAGTATGGGGGCGAATATGGTGCTGCCACTGGAAGACCACGTCGTGTGGGTCCGTTTGATGCCGTTGCAAGCCGCTATGGTCTAAAATGCCAGCATGCTGACAAAATCGCACTGACCAAGCTAGATGTCCTGAGCATCATGGATCAGATTCCTGTTATCACAGGATATCAGTATAAAAATGCCGTAACAAACGTCTTTGACCCTACCGAAAATCTCGAAAAATATACCCCGGTAGTCAAAATGCTGCCGGGGTGGAAAACCGATATATCAAATTGCAGGTCATATGATGAGCTGCCTGTAAATGCTAAGCGCTACATAAACTTCCTTGAGGACATGCTAAGACACGAAATACAATTTGTCTCAGTCGGAGCTGAGAGAAATCAATATCTTCTCAATGGTAAGTGGCTGTAGTTGCCTTTAACATGCTTTAACCGACCTCTATGCCATTGCCATATTATTCTTCTGATTTACTAAGATATTGTATACACGAATGTGCTGCCACATTTCCTTCTCCGACAGCCTTCGTATACTGGTATGGCCTGCCTGTGCAGTCTCCTGCCGCAAAACAGCCTGCCACATTTGTCTGTTGGGCTCTATCCACCAATATATGTCCGTTTTCTATTTCAAGCTGCGGCATAAGCTTTGATGGTGCAATGGCATTTCTCAGGCAGAAAACTCCGTCTACGCTCTCAGTCTTTCCGCTTCGAAGCGTAATTCCTTCCACAAATGAATCTCCGATTAATGCTATAGGTGCATCCTTTGATATCTTTACATTTGGAAGCTCTATTTCACTGTCATTATAGGCTGGGAAATACAATACCTCTGCCGCAAGATCCGCAAGATATTTCACCTCATGCTCATACTTTTTGTCATTACATATGACAGCTATCCTTTTATCCTTGTAAAACATGCCATCACAGGTGGCACAGTAACTGAGCCTCTTTCCAAGCAGCTCATCCTCCCTGTCCAGCTGCTTTGCAGACATCACACCCATGCAAAGTATGAGAGTCCTTGCCTCATACATCTCATTGTCTGCAAGCACCATAAAGCCGTTTCCTGCAGGCATGATATTGGTCACAGTCTTTTCTGTTATATCAATTCCCGCAGCTCTCCTATGAGCATCAAAGCGTTCAAACAGCTCCTGTCCGCTTATCTGTGGAAATCCGGGATAGTTTGTGATTTTCTCTGCCTTTTGCACCTTTTCGCTTAGGTTCTTCGAACCAAACCAGATAAAATCCTTTTTATATGTTTTTAAATTCAGGGCTGCCGACAGTCCGGCAGGACCTGTTCCTATTATTATACTATCGTACATGCTATGCTCCTTGTACCAAATATTTGTATATATTTAGACCTTATATATAGTGTGGGGCACTAAGGTATACATCGAATTGCATGCAAGTATGCATCGATGATACGACCCTTTAATCATATTATATTATTGTAACGTCACATACAGTGCGCCTTCAATGCTTCGATATACTCCCTTGCATATCGCGAGAGTACCACACCCTTTCTGCTGATAATACCTATCCTCATATACTCCTCCACATCAAGTGGCTTTGATATAATATTCCTTCCATTCAGCTCAGCAGAAATCACTCCTGAGCACACTGTATAGCCATTTAAACCAATTATCAGATTAAAAAGTGTAGCTCTGTCTCTTACCCTGATATTCTTTCTGCTGTCAAGAGTGCTGACAAACTCCTCCGAAAAATACTGTGAATTGTACTCTCCCTGCTCATACGTCAGGTACGGATAGTCCTGCAGATCATCCATCGTGATGCTCTTTTTTGAAGCAAGCGGGTGACTGTCACATATGAATACATGCGGTGTGGCTGTAAAAAGCTCTGTGAACTCGAGTTCATTACGCTTTAGCATCTTTGAAAGCACCTCCGTATTCTTGGAGCTTAGATATATGACTCCCAGCTCACTCTTTAAATTCGTGACATCCTCAATAATTTCGTGAGTCTGCTCCTCCCTGATGGTAAAATCATACTGATATGCATCAAACTCTCTGATTACATCCACAAATGCATTCACCGCAAAGGAATAATGCTGACACGATACCGCAAAGTGTGGCTTACTCACCACATCATCCTTGTAGATCCCCTCTATGAGATCTACCTGCTCGAGCACCTGTCTGGCATGACCGAGAAATCTCTCACCATCTTCTGATAGTATCACTCCCTTGTTCGTCCTGATGAAAATAACTATCTGCATCTCTTTTTCCAGGTCATGTATAGCGCTGGTCACAGTGGGCTGCGAGACAAAAAGCTGCTTTGCAGCCTCTGTTATATTGCCGCATTCTGCCACTGTCACCACGTATTTTAATTGTTGCAGAGTCATGCTCATTCTCCTCCGGTTACATATCGAAATATTATTTTACACATTAAATGTCTTACATCGCTTAAGTCATCTCGAAACTATTACTGTATACCGATAATCTTTCTCAGTATCTCACCCAACAGCTTTCCGAGCATAAGCGGAATGACAACAAGCACCACATACCACAGCAGCTTGTCATACCACACCCTGCCATCATTTATCACACAGATAAAGTGCATGGCAACAACTGCCACCGCAAATACAGATGCAAGAAGCTGCAAAAAGCTCGCCACATGGAGCTTATTTGTTACCTTGCCAAGCGTAAATAAAAGCATCGCACCAAATAACATCGCTATATCTGCCTCCCACGGTATCATTTTACTATACGAAAACAGCTTAAACATATCACGAAACTCCATATGCAGCTCAAGAAACAAATCCACTGATGCTATCATGAGCAATACTGCTCCTATTGTCGAAAATACCGCTGCCAGATATACATAATTGTTTCCAATCCTGTGCTGTCTGAGCTTATATTTAAGCATACCCTTTTTCTGCACATACTGTGTACGCAGATAAGAATCTGTCGCAGAGGCAATAGCCCTGTCGCAGTACTCGGCTGCTGTCCTGTATACTTTGACTCCGGCATCGTTATTTTTAAGGGCAAACTCCACAAGGCTCTCTCCTGCCCTGTTGTTGCCACGCTCCGTCGCAGTAACCAGATACCCTGCACCAAGCTTCTGCTCCTTGCCATCAAAAAAGGTAATGACCAGATACTGTCCGTAATCGGCAAGTGCATCCACATTTCCAAGCTCCACTGCTTTCTTCCACCAAAACACTGCGCGCCCGGGATCTCGGTATGTGCCCTGGCCTCTTTCAAACATATTTGCTGCCATATTCATGGCATCTGCATCTTGCGCCTCTGCCAACGACAGAAACTGACGGAATGCACCCTCCATATCATTTTGTCTGTATGCCACCATAGCCATATCAAACGCTGTACTTTTCATATTGTTCTCCTTGACAGCCTTTGCTGTTTTATTCTTAATTATAATGTATTTAAAGTGATGATAGCAATATGACTTCTTTCCCAATTTATAGTAAATGCCGCACCCGAAGGTGCGGCATCTAAGAGGTTTATAAAATGTTTAGTTTAAAAGCTGTTTTATTTGCAAGCTCTCTTCTTGCGATATGTAGCTGCTGTGATTGCAACCATTGCAAGTCCGAGTATGCATACATATGTAGCTGCTTCATTGTCATCGCCACTCTTTGGAGCTGCTTTTTTAGTGTCATTCTGCTGTTTACCTGCAGTTTTCTTATCAAGAGTAATTAATGTTGCAGAAACCTTTTCCGGTGTTGGATCTGTCTTGCCCGGGTCTTTTGTTTTCTTCACCTCAGTAAGAATGACTGTTCCACCATCCTTTGCTGCCGGAATTGTAACAGCAACTGTTTTATCACTTCCTACAGTATATGTAGCACCGCTGTATAAATCCTTTACCTCTGTTCCTGCTGCTAAGCTAACCGGAACTTTTACTTCTTTTGCGGTATCCTTGATATTCATACCAACATATAAGGTTGTTCCTCCATAGGATCTTGAAACTACATCATAGCCTTCCTCATCAGAACTTGCCACAACTGTTCTGCTTCCTCTTGCAAATACATCTGTGTATGCATTACGGATGCTAAGCAGATTCTTATAATGCTGATATGTGACATTGTCCTTTGTTGCCTTAGAGAAATCCATGTCATATCTATTAGTCTGATATGGATAATTATTTAATCCACTTAAACCAACTTCTTCACCATAATAGATAACCGGAATACCCTTTGCAGTAAGCTGTAAGGTAGCTGCAACTAACGCTGCTGATGTTGCTTCATCCTCGGTATAGCCTTTTCCGTTTATTAAGGAAGCCTTAAATCCATCTTCATCATGACTGCTTAAGAACTGACCTGTCATGTATGCGTTATTAAGTGCTGAATTTCTTGCAGAAAGGAATTTCTCTACAGAAGAAATATTGCCACTTACAAAGCTTGTTGCCTGGTCATTAAAATCGAAATCAAGATCTGCATCCATCTGACCACTACCTAAGGTACTACCATTTGACGCATATCCTGCACCATAATATTCTCCAATCATCTTGAAAGACGGATTTACTTCTGTTGTAGAATTTTTAAGTGCTGCCCATGTTGTACTGTCAACATGCTTTACAGTATCTACACGGAAATAGTCAACACCATAATCCTTCATCCATGATGTCTGCCATTCTACTAATTTTGCCCTGACATCTGCCTTTTCTGTTGCAAAATCCGGCAATCCAGACTGCCATGATTTAATATCGCCTTCACTGACGCTCTTATCCCTAAGCATATCAGCAAATGTTGATTCTGTACCATATCCTGCATGGTTTACAACAATATCAACCATAATACGCATACCACGTTTATGTGCTTCGCTAATCATAGTTTTAAATTCTTCTGTTGTACCCATTGTAGGATTCAATTTTGTAAAATCACTTGCCCAGTATCCATGGTATGCTGCATTATAAGGAACATCTTCTTTACCCTCATCTGTCACAGTTACACCTGCAATATTCTTTACAATTGGTGTAAGCCAGATTGTATTTACTCCTAAATCCTGTAAGTAATCTAACTTAGCTGTTACACCGGCAAAATCTCCACCATGATACAGTCCAGGGTTGTCTCCGTATGTATCTGTACCACTTGCTGTATTGTTAGATTCATTACCATCAAAGAATCGGTCTGTCATCATAAAGTAGACAACAGCTTCATCCCAGTCGAAATCATTTTCATTTTTCTTCACACGGTCTGTAATTTCAACATCAACTGTAGTACTGAATTTATTACCATACTGGTCTGTTACAGTAATTGGTAATGTCTTAGTACCTAATGTTGTATCTACAGTTGCAGAAATTGTAACAGCCTGGAGCTCTGGCTCAATCGGCATCTCACTACTTCCACCAAGTGAAGAAACATCAATACTTGCACTTGCAACTTCAAGTTTCTGAGTATCTGTATCAGCCTGTTTAACCTTAAACTTAACTACATTATTCTCATTGTAGTTAAATGACTTATTCATAACTTCTGCTGTAACTGTTGCATTTAATTTATAGTATTCAAAATATGAGTAATCTGCGTCATTATATTTTTCACTATTTGAATTGAATGCATCTACAACATAATTTCCATTTGCTTTGTAACGATAATGTGTTTTGCCATTTGTTAAACCATTCTTTACATACTCAAAACGCTTTGTTGTATCATTGTATGTCATTGGATACTCTGTTCCGTTTACGTCAACAGATACTTTCATATCCTTTAAGGTGCCATCTACAAATGCATCATCATCACGATAGTAGTATGATACCTGTTGATTTTCTGCATCTACTTCATAGCCAACATTATATGGCATAGCAATTTCCGGCTCACTGCCGGCTTTCATGCTGGCATAGATAACCTTCTGATCAGAAGGGAATGTAACTGAATGGTCTCCACCATCTTTAATCCATGGGTCACCTGTTGAATCTAATGCAATACAAAAATCAACCTTTGTGCAGGATGGTTTTGCTGGGATTGTTACTGTCCATTTATCTCCACCTACATATGTAAAATCGGTTAATACTGAAGCATATCCTGATGACCATGTATAAAACTGTGGTGTAATACCTTTTTCTTTTAATCCCGGATTCTCATAATCCAATACAAGGTATCTCTTTTCCGTTGGTACGATTACCGGTTTCTCATGAACCGGATCGGAACCATCCACATAATATAATACCTCATTCTCATCACCGCTTATTGTAAAAGAACGATCTGCAGTATCAGAGCCGCCATCCCATCCTTTTGTATTATCATAGCGTGCCTTTAATCCTACCGTTTTTCCTACATTACTGCCGGCAACTGTAATGGTCTGTTTAAACCATGTCACTTTATTTTCAGCATCATAATATGTTCCGTCAAAAACATAGGAACCGTCTAATCCGGCATTCCACATCCACAAATCAACTTTTCCCATGTCTGTGTCTGTTGATAAATCCTCATTGTAATAATAAATAGTAAATGTGTGGTCTGGAACCGGTGCCTCCCAGCTGTCCGGTGCTGTTTTATATACGGTTGTATCACCTTTTGTTCCGGTAACCCAGAGCTCAGTACTAGTTGATGTCACAGAAACATCAATATTATCCGTCTGTGTTCCGTTGTTATTATTAAAAATACAGCTGAAATTCTGTTTTACATCCTGTGTATATACTACATCATACCATCCCAAATGATCAGCATTTGCCGAAATCTGTCCGCCCGGCCATTCTTTTCCAACACCTGCTCCTGTTGCAGAGGCATCTGCTCCCCACATATAATTGTAAATAGTACTTCCCATTCCTGAAGCAAGATAATGAATGGTTGTTACATATTTCCAATCAGCAGGTTTTGTCTCTGACAAAGAACCATCAAACCAGTACTCTGCTTCTGCCTTTCCTTTTGTAGAAAGTGTTACGTCTTTTAACTGGTTTCCATGTCCATCATCATTTAAGATAAGAGAATAATCTGTACTGTTATCTAATGTCAGATGCATTGTATACCAGCCTTCATGACCTGCTGTTGCAGTCATGGTTTTTCCCGGCCATTCACCTGCTGGCTTATTAGTCTCCTTATATATATATGCTGCAACATCATCGCCTAATGTGCTCTTATAATTAATAGTCAGATCACATTCTGTTGGTACAGACTCCGGAATCAAAGTTTCCTTCTTTGAAGCATCCTTATACCACTGATATTTTCCATTGTCATCCAATAAACAATAAAGATTTGTATCAGAAGTAAAAGTCTTAATCTGCTCAATTGCAGCTCCTTCTGTCTTTATCTCCGGTGCCGCTGTCTCAGTAGAACCTGCATCAACAAACTGAAAACCTGTCCACTCGCTGCTCTGTACATCTACATAATAGAGTCTTGTGCTTTCCTCATATGCAAGCTTTGGTTTTTCCTGATCCCCCCATTGTGAAATGGTGGCATTTCCTGCGTCATGGTTATTTACCGTAGCACCGGAAGCCCAGACATTGACAACCGGTGTATTCCAGGTACTTGGTTTGTCCAAATACAACCGGATTGTCGGGCTCGCAGCATATGCAGTGGTTGCACCACCGATTGCCGGAACCATGGTCACAATCATAGCAAGTGCAAGTACCATACTAAAGATACAGCTTACAATGCCATGTTTCCTGTGAAAGCGTTCTTTTAACTTTCTCATATTTCTTCTCCTTTTCTTATTTTGTTTGTACGAAAATCCCCTTTCGCACGTTTTCGTACTTATATTATAATATTTTCGTTGGTTTTCGACTATTGGGATATATAG
>OWIP01001515.1_pt1 | contig 14211 bp, 30 predicted proteins | sample 1732581 | NCBI WGS metagenome assembly OWIP01 (sample SAMN05065731, study PRJEB22554) | human gut metagenome | biome: ENVO:2100002; feature: ENVO:00000062; material: ENVO:00002003 | host: Homo sapiens | place: USA
ATCTACACTTCTAGCTTCGTCGGCAGCGTCAGATGTGTATAAGAGACAGTACTATTAGTATATCAAATGAAACACGAAAGCGAGGTTACAACATGAAAAATATGAAAGCGGCAGAAACATTATTAGAAAGAAAAGGGTTTTATATTTCGAACCAGTTTGACGGTTTTACCACTCTCCCGGATGAATACGAATTGAGTGACGTAAACGGGAATGTTGTTATTGACCATTTGAGCGAAGCGCAGATTTTACAGCTTTCGGAAATTTTATAGGGAGGGCTTAAATATGAGAAAGACGGGAATGCGTTTTACATGGGAAACAACAAAGAACGGTGACGCGATCAACGAACTGAAAAAGAACGGAATCTCGTTTGAGTATAACCACTTTGGGGAACTCACAGCCGACTTTTACGGAATCGGGATTTTTGAAAAAGTCGATTTTGAACACGTTCAAGGTGATGTATTTGAAATCTGCATAGCATAGCCGAAACGCTCCGATCTGGAGCGTCAGCCGCGGGATGGTCTCCCGGCTCTGATGATGGCAGACCAGAAAACGAAAGCGAGGTTTTTGAACATGGAAAAATATATAATGGTTGCAACAAATGAACAGATAGAAAGAAGCAAGGCGCGCAGAAAAGTCATTGAAGCATTGGAGTATAACCCAATGTGCTACAACTGTAAGAGTTTTGGAAAGTCCTGCAAATGGTCAACAAATAAAGTATATAGCGGATGCGTCTGTAAAGAGGTTGACGAATCGAAACCGTCTATATATACACAGATTTTAGAACAAGTGAAATAGTCGAAACCGCCACTCCTGGCGGTCTGCAGGAACTGCCCCACCTGCACTGATGAGACAGGGCACACAATGAAAGGATGGTTGATTTTATGGCTACAGTTAAATTACAAGGAATTTATGAAAGAAGAAACGCTATCCCGGCGGCAGAACTCAAGCCGGGCATGGTTACAGTTTGGAATTTTGGATACACCGAGACGGTAAAAAGCGTTGAGCCTACCAAGAGCGGAAAAAGCGTCAGATGCGTTATTATTTCCGACGAAAGTGGAAAAGAATACACGCGAACAATGCGAAACGATAGACTTGTAGCAATCGCATAGGCAAGGGCGGCTTTTCCGGGGTTCGATTCCCCGGCTTGCCATTACTCAAAAATGAGTAAATAAAAGGAAAGAGGTATAAGAAATGGAAGAAAGATATATTTTGCACACGGTAAAAGGTGTGCAGATCGTAACAGAATCGCAAGCAATTAACAACGCGCTAGATCAAGAAAAAAGCGGCGTTATTCCGCGTTACTCATTCCGGGATTATAAGACCGGGGAAAAACTTACACCGCCCGGATGGATTGTATGGTCAACTTTTGCGGACGGATGCGGCGTTGTGTACCGCAGATCTGACGGAAAAATGATCGTAACAACAGGATTTCAAGGGGATTTTGTTGTAATTTAAGGCGGTACCATTCCGCCTTTTTCGCGTGTTTGGTGCATCCGTTCCGGTTCGATTCCGGGAGCGCGGACTACATGGAAATCGGTTTCCATGCGCAAATTGACAAATAAACGTAACACAAGGAGGTGGCAAAAATGGCAAAATATGAGTATATCGGAAAAAGGGAAATCATGCACCGGGTGTCTGCCCTTGGTTATCTGGAAATATCCGGCAAAACGTGCGGCTACTCGAAGTTCGAGGGTGTGGAATGGGTGGAGTCTGCAAAAACCAAAATAACCGTCCAACGTGGCGGTGACTGGATGCAGATCACGCAAAGACCGGAAAACATAACACACACTTACAGCCGGTACGACGGGAAAAACTATCTTGACAAGTGGTAAAATGCGGTCTATGCTAGATTGTAACTATAGTCGGGCAAGCGTCTTCTGGCGTTTGCCTGTGATCGGCAATACCATCAAATATCATCAATGAATTATCTATATATGGCATAACATATAGTGTATTTGTGTTATTTGCGGAATTCCGAAGATAATTGCACGTTTGTTACACGTTTTTGAGAATCCGTGAAAATGGAATCTTGACCCCAAAAACGCTACCCCAGGGGGGGTACAAAAAAATTACGAAATATTTTTTGGGGCGCTGGAAAAATTTTCTTTCATCAAAAACCCGCCAGTTAGGCGGGTTTTCTTATTTCTTCTCTTTCATTACAATTTCTAAATCAAGCCCCAATGCATCCGCAATCTGCCGCATTTCCTTTTCTGAAAAGTTGTCACGTTTCATTTTTGCTGATAGGTTCTGTTGAGTTGTCCCTATCTTTGTGGCTAACTCTTTAGCTGTCATTTCTTTTTCAACCAATGTTAATCTTAATAATTTGGTAAACATCATACGCCTCCTTTCTTATACAAGAAACAGAATACAACAAATAAAGCAATAAATCAACTAAAATATTGTTGACAACAAATAAACTGTTGTTTATAATACAACTATGAGGTTGTTCAAAACAAACATAATGTTGTTTTTCAGAAAGGAGAATAAGCATGAACCAAATAGAACAAACCATCACTACTTTAGAGATTGCAGAAATGATGGAAATGCGTCACGACAGAGTTTTAAGAAAATTGGAAGGACAGGATGTAAGGGGAAAACATACTGCAGGAATCATTGAAATTTTGACTCACCACAATTTAGGTGCGAGTGATTATTTCATTCCATCTACCTACAAAGATGAATCCGGAAAAGAAAACAAGTGCTACAAAGTAACCAAGTTAGGATGTGATTTTCTTGCAAACAAATTCAACGGAGAAAAAGGCATCGTATTTACTGCCCGATACGTGAAACGTTTTACCGACATGGAGAAAGCCATAAAGAAACCACAGGCGGCATTGCCGAAAAATGATGACCTATTTGCAGATTGTTACATTTCAAAACAGCAATTGGACGCATCACGCGGAGCGTGGTTCAGAAAAAATAATTGGAAATTAAAAATTATCATGGAACAGTTTGGGTGGACGAGAAAATTTTTATATCACAAGATTCTCGTGGAGCTATCTGACATTTACGACTTAGAACTTGAAGAAAAGTTCTATGTGCAGAGGTTTGGATATAGACCAGAGTACAAATTGGATTTGTTGGATGGCAGTAAAAGCCTTTCCAGACTTGCAACAGGATATATCAACTATTTATTAACAGAAGAAGGAGACTACTAAAATGGAAGAATTATTAAAAATTGCTTATGAAAACTTTTTAGACACAAACGATGTAAACAATTCAAAGAGTGTGAGAATTATCAATTCTGCTTGCTACAAGATGTATGATTCGGTTGACAGTCTTAAGGATGTGTTGAGCGAAAAACTGTATAACGACATTAGCGATAAGATAAGGGATGGTGTTTGCGACATTCAAGAAGCGGCTTTTATTGCAGGATTCGCGTGTTGCGCAAAGTTCCTTACAAATGGCAAAACAGACTTGTTACCAAACGAGTAATGTATTTATCCGGCGGCGATTGAAACCGCCGGATTTATTTTTGCTTTAGCGCAACGATGTTTTCTTTCGTAAAAATCAAAGACCGCGCCGCATAGTCGCTTTTGCTCAACTCTTCTATCAGCCTTTCCCTAGTCATTTCCGGATTCGTCCGGTGCACGTACTGTAAGAGTTCTGAAATTTTATCCATTATGCAACCTCCGCAAATTCAAGCAATAGTCTGTCTGCTATTTCAAATACTTCTCTTCCGTATGTAGTCAAGAAGTCTGCTACAATTTCCTCTGTATCAATATCCATGTATACGTTATACGAAAGACAGAACGCATGACATAATTCGTGGCATAACACACGGTCAAGGAATTTTCCGCGTAGATCATCCGCAAGATATATCGTTTTCGTGTCCCTGTCGGTCATGCCTACCGTTCTGCTTCCGTCACTTCTCTGTAGCATATCGCTGTAACGCGATACTTTGACCAAATTCCATATTTCATTGTTTATCGTGAACAATTTACCACCTCGCAAACAAAGAGGGCAAAATGCCCTCTCTATTACATTTTCGTGACAAGCGTAGTCAGCTTTGTCTTGGTCAACTGTTTCTCTTCTGGGGACATGCCGGAAAACAGTTCGGTCACATCTTCAGAAAGAGATTTCATGTACTTTTCAAGTTCTTTCATCTTTGCGTCCTTATCAGCCGCGGAATCTCCGTGGTGCAGTTCTTTCGTTTCGATATAGCTTCTCCGGCTCATACCGGCTCTGCCCTCTCTTGCATCGTGAGTACCGGTACTCATGCGATTATTTCCGCTCATAGGCTCTGAATAGTACATCTTTCCCATACTCATTCTGTCAAGGTCTCTCATTCGGTCGTATTCCGGCATTTTCTCCCATTCGTGGTAATCTTCCGGCATCTGATGATAATATGGAGGTTCTGCATATCCTCTGCGTGTTCCGCGTCCTTTCGGTGCGAATCTGCCATTTGAGTACCGGTACTCATTGTAGTATCTTCTTCCCGGATAATCCCCAAATTCTTCCACCATGCGCATGATTTCTTCATCTTCAGACTTTTTCATGGCTTCAACAATGTTATAGTCTTTGTCAAAGCATACGATGTTCTTTGCAATCTCCGTCCAATCCTTGAGATCATCAAGGTTTTGTCCCTCAAAATTCTCAATTCCAATGCCGTCAACGTGGGCTTTCACGCAATCCATAATCTGTTTCGCAAATTTATGCATAATATCAAGCCTCCCTTACTGCAATCAAATTACTGTTCTGAACCTCGATAGCCTGCGTGGACGTATTCTGCACGGCTACGGTACTGCAACATCCGCATGGCACATCCACGTATGCCTGCGCTGATACATTAAAGAAATTCTCGACTGCCGCAGGGGTTACGATCATCTTTGTTGACTGCAAAGGTTCTCCATCAACCGCGATTGCAAGTGAAATCTCTCCAACTGTACCGCCTGTAGGGATCTGAATGTTGCCGGAATACGATACCAAAAATCTAGCCTTGCACTGATTGGTGATGCCTCTTAACTTGATAATCCCACTTCCCTGTCTGTGTACGATACATTTTGTTCCGTTTACTGCTGTTTCTGTGAATGCAACATCTTCTCCAGCAGCAACGGTTTGTAATGCAATTCCTGTTACTTCCATTATTTTTACCTCTCTTTCATAAAAAATAAGGGCAAACATTATAGTCTGCCCTTTGGTTATAAGTAATACTGCATAGCAGACATGATTGAGTTAAACTCAATTAAGATACTCAATTATTTAGTTTTAGCAGCCACAACCGGTGTTGCATCCACATCCATATGCATAAGCATTTGGGTTAGGTACGACATATGCCGGAATAGCAGGCGGATTTACAGCATTGATAATCTGCTGCGTCTGAGCTGCCATCTGAGTTGTAAGTAATGCACTCTGACGATCCTGTGAAGCTGCTCTGCGAAGGTCGCTATTCTCTGCCTGTAAGCTAGAGATTTTCTCATTGCAGAGATAATCAAGAATAGCGCGTGTTCCTGCATTCTGACTGTCGATAATATCTCTCGTGTTGCTGTTCATGGTGTTCTGCAACGCGCAAGTGTTAGTTGCCATGTTGTAGTTTACGCCTTGGATAGCTTCTCTTGTTTCACAGCAACAGTTTGCAAGCTGTGACTGTAATGCGTTTGTATTCTGCATATTAGCGACTGTATCAGCATTGATGGCCTGCTGAATGCCGAATCCGGTCTGCAAAATGTTTGTGTTGATGCCGTTCATGCCGGTTTGCACTGCATAGAATCCGTCACAAAGTCCGTTTGTAATGCCGTCAAGTTTTGACACAACCGCCTGATTATCAAATCCGCGCTGGATTTCGCTTCCGACACCACCATTCATTCCGTTTCCTCCGAATCCGTTACCGAATCCACCCCATCCGAAGATGGCAAAGATAACGATAATGAACCATAACCATGAGCCTTCTGCGCCCCATCCGTTGTTATTTCCGTTTCCGTCAATGTTCGCGACAAGCGGAACGGATGCACAATTACCTGTGTTAAACATAGAATTTACCTCCATAATTCATTTTTTATATACATAATCTTGCAAGAATTAGTATCACATTCCTAATTGACTTTTAAACGACTCAAAAGCCTTATCTGCATCAATCCCCTTTTCTTTGCACAAATTCCTAGCCATCTGCTCGATGCCCTTGGAATCTCCATTCTGCGCCATTTGCATAGCATTGCGCGCCATAGGGTTTTTCATTACGCTGTTGTTCCCCATCATTTGTTGTAAAAACTGCTGTGGGTTTTTCATTCCCTGTAACATCTGCATAGGATTCATTAAGACTCACTCTCCTTTTGTGTTCGTGAAGATTTTCTTTGCGTTTGCGAAGATAGCTTATCTTCCAACTCTTCCATCTTTCCAAACAAGCAATCCAATTTGTCAGTAATAGCCTTTGTCGCATCGTCAGATAGCCCTATTTCGATTCTTTTATCATCACTCGAAGAATCTGCCATCTGCTCATTAAAAGGCTTGTAAACGGTCTTTCTGATTGTTCCATTGGCATCCCATTGTTTTGCCACGATTGCGCTCATGTCCTGCATCGGGAAAAACGCAACGCTTCCATCCATAGGCACATCATTTGCCATGATTGCTGACTCCGACTGCACTACTTTTCCTTGGATTCCAAGAAACTGCGGTTGCATCTGCGGAATCTGTGGCTCTGGCTGTTGAAACCTCTGCATTGGGTTGTACTGATAAGCGGCATAGCTTGGGTTTGGGTTAAATGCCATATTCTGATTTTGCATCTGATACATTCTCTTCCTCCAATACTTCCTTGATTGCGTGAATCATCGCTGACTGATACACAAGCGGAACCTTTGACACATCTTCTCTTGTTAAGATTTTTTCAAGAATTTCATCTGTAAATAACATTCCGCATCCCTCCTATGCCTATATTTTTGCATAAAAAAATACGGTTCTTCCGCAAAAAATAAGCAGAAAAACCGCAATAAAAAAAGACGCTCAATGCGTCCAAACTTCCATAGTAATCATATTCAATTAACTTTTAGCACTTGTACAAGAAACTCCTTTCTTTAGTAAAATCAAGGCTTCCGAGCCTTTTTTGATTACCTTTTGATTACTTTTTGATTACTCTCTTTCCCCTAATCTATAGAAAACCTTGATTTTATGCGGTTTTCTGAAAGCCAATAAGGGGATTCGAACCCCTGCACAAAGCATCAACTTTTCAGTGTTTATGTGGCTTGTAGCGTTTTTACTTTGATTACTTTTGATTACTTTTTTCAAAATAGTAATCAAACAACTAACTTGTTCGTGCTTTGAAGTCTGGTATACTACTTAAAATATCTGACTTTTTCTCGATAGATCTGCGGTTTCTGTGGTAGTGTTCCTCTGTAGTTCCTAGGCTTGCGTGCCCCATCTGACCAAGGATCAACCGCTCGTCAATATTGTTGTCAAGAAGGATGGTTCCGTATGTCTTTCGGATCTTATGTGGAGACTTTCGATAGATTCCTAACTTATCGCACAATCTCTGTAATCGCATTCTTACACAATTCGCATTCAATCGCTCTCCATTTTCTTTAATAAACACAAATTCTTCAAATGGATTCGTTTTTCTGATCCTATCACACAACCACTCGTAGTCCTTTGGGATGATAATTGTTCTCGCCCCAGCTCTCGTCTTTGGGAAATCCTTTATCGCAACCGTATATTTCGTATCATCCTCTCCGCGATACCTTGTTTCGGTTCGCCGAACCTTGACCGTATTACCGTCAAAATCATCATGTTTTAGACACACAACCTCTCCGATTCTCATTCCGGTCACAAACATTAGAAGTATTGCTATGTTTGATAAATCAAGGTTGCATTCCAAATATTTAATCATAATATCAGTTTCATTCTCGTCAAAAACCTCTTCGTAATCTTCCTTGATCGTTCGTTTGAAATCGGAATCAGATGTATCAAGCTCCTCAAACAATTCTTCAACATTAAAATCAATCAACTTCCGCTTTTTGGCTCGTTTCAGAAACCCTTTGGTTATCCCTTTTAGTCCGGAAAACGCCTTTGCCGTCAAGTTAAACTTCGGAATCTGTTCTTCTAGGAAATCTCCCCATTCATCTTCCGATATTGATTTTATGTGCCTTTTACCCATTTGTTTAAAGTGCCTTTGATAAAAGTTGCGATTCCTTTGGTGCGTTGCATTTCCAATCTTGTTCAGTGCCAACCGCCTGTCGTTCCACTCTTCAAACACTTCATCAATGGCTGGATTTTCTTCTTGAATCTGTAAATAATCGATAACCTCATTTTCAATATCGACTCTATCTTTTTTCTTAAGTAGCTTTCTCCCTTTCTCCTTGCATGGAATATAGGTTCTCCAATACCCATCTTTCCCTTCCCATATATCATATGGGTGTTTCTTTAGTATCTTTTCTCTTTTGTTCATTTCAACTTGTTCTTGCACAAGTGCTATGTCGAGAATACCACTATCAACGGCATATTTCAACAGTTCTTTTTCATCCAATCAAATACCCCCGTTCTTTCTATTTTATCTTTGATATCTCTTACTCTGTACTCTATCGTTCTTAGTGATAGATTTTCTTTTGTGGATATTTGCTTTTGTGAAAAACCACGGCAGAGAAGAGAGAAAATCCTCTCCTCTTCTTCCGTGAAATTGGCATTTTCTTTGATTTGTTCAAGTTCTGGCTTAATGAATTTTGTAAATTTCATAAGCCATTTCTCCTTATTTTATTGGTTGATATTTAAGTTTTTAAACATAGCACACATAACATCTACGACAATACTGTTTCCAAATTGCTTATACAACTGCGTATTACTGTTTACTGCTTCCATTTTGTCAATATCTTTATCAGATACGCCCATCAGCCGTCCGCACTCTCTCGGCGTTAACTTTCGTATTCTTCCGGCAACTTTTATAAGACAATCAGAACCATCTTTGCAATATCTGGCTGTTATTGTAGATGATATGTCATCAACATCTTTAATAACTGCATGAAAACCATTTCCTTTCTCTTTCTGCTTTTTTGCGTGTTCCGCAAATCCTTTCAATGCATTATCACTTACATAGAATTTGTTATCAACTACCTTTTCTTGATAATCACGTATTCTTTTTGTAAGTTGTATAGGCTGTGGAAAATTATAATTGCATTCACCCAGGAACGAAAACATAAAACATCTTTCACGCTCTTGTGCTACACCATAATTTTTAGCGTTTAAATCTTGATAGTAATTTGTGTAACCCAGACTTTCGAGAAAGTCTAGCCACTTTATAAAATCGGGCATATTATCCTGGCTATGTACTTGTGGCACATTTTCCATGAACAAAATCTGTGGTAATTCTCCATTGCTATCTCTAATTTCTGTTAGTATTCTCTCAACTTCCCACAACAGACCGCTTCTTGTACCACTTCCCTTAGACATTCCAGCTTGTTTCCCGGCAACTGATAAATCCGTACAAGGGAATGAGTAAGTGAGTAAGTAAGTAAAGGTTTCTGTGTCGCAGATATTCAAATCTTCTGCATGAACCTTTGTTATGTCCATTGTGGGAAAATCTGTGCCGTGTACTGCGTTATAGCTTTCTATGGCGTACTTATCAAACTCCACAACCCTGTAATGCTCAAACTTTGCACCTATTCTCTTTAATGCCATTGCCTGTGAACCGTAGCCGGCAAATAATTCTATCAATCGAATAGGCTTTGTTATGCTGATTGGTTCTCTTGTGAAGTCAAATATGCTCATCTGATTATCACAAGAATAATTTTCAAAATTCATAAAATCTACCAAAAGGAAACCTCGGTTTTATGCGCGCGCAACCTATTCCTTTCTTTGATTTTTAGTTAGTTATCTTCTTTTCTCTTAAAATCCTCACAAGACACAGCAAGCAAGCAACCTAAACAGTTAATGGGAACAAGCCCATTATTTTTCTTATAACTGTAAGAATTTTTGCAAATATTACAAAAATCTTTACCAACATTTGCCTTGCAACTTGTCTTTTTATCTTCAAGCGCTTCTTTTAGGGTTGCATTTTCTACAGTAAGTTCATAAATTTTATTGTCTTTGTCCGATACTTCTTGAAGTAACTGATTATATTTTTTCTTACTTAAAATCTTCACTCTGAATCACCCACTTTCTTTGATTTTTGGCTAGTTGTTATATCTTTTTTTCAAAGTGCCATGCACCTTATTCATTCCCTTAATGCCACCAACAATAAAAGCTATTTCTGCTCTATTTTCTGTCGCTTTTGTTTCTGCTTCCATATCGTGCAGTCCGTATTCAGTCTGAATAATTTCATTTGCAGTAATTCTTTTCAGAATTTCTTCACATTTCTTCTTGCTTAAAATCTTCATTCTGTATCACCCTTTCTTTTTCTTTTTAGGCTTAAACTTAAAAACATCATTCTTCTGACGGCTTACCATGCTACGACAGCCGTTCATTTTACTAGCTCTGCTTTTTTCCATATCTCACACTCCCTCCGGTTTCTCGCACCGCTCAAACTCGATAACCCACACCCAAGGATTCGCATCCCAGCCGTAGCGGTTTATGTCGGACTTCTTGACGGTGCTGTTCCAAAGGTTTTTCCACTCTTCCATTGCAATCTCCATGTCTCCGGCATGAACTGCCATAGAAGAAAGCCCCTCATTACGAATACCGTCAATGGTAATTTCCTGTAACTGCTCCACTCTCACATTCGTAACCTTAAGCCAAATCCGTGCGGCTTCTTTTGGCATGTGGATGGATGGGTGCCACCTTGCATCTCCATATATTTCATCTGTTGCCCGGTACATATAACAGCCACAGCTTTTATTCAAGGCGCTCTGTTGTGGTTCTCGGTAACAATTTCCATGTTCGTCTCCCTCGCAACAACAACATTCAAAATATTCCCAAGTTTCGCGGACATAAAGAATATCGCCCGGCTGATATGGAGCTTTGTATGCAGTATTTATCAGTTCTATATCTGTCATATCGCAGTATGGTTTGAACATGAGTTTCTTTTCTTTCAAGAATTCTTCAGGTGCTCCATTTTTGCATTTATCCGGCAACATCCCTATGAACTGTTGCGGTTTCACAACTCTTCTGGTGCAACTCTTTCGACTTTCCAGAATTGCCCGAACCATCTCGGAATTGAATAAAATTGGTTTAATTGCCATCTGCACCACCTGCTTTCACAATCTCGATTGCTTTACTAAATGCTTCATATCTTCCCTGGCTTCTCCCGCCATCGTAGATTTGTTCGCCGTCTCCGCATCCGTCCTCGTCGCAATCATCTGGTCTGCCCTGCTCTGCTTTCTTCAATTTTCCCAACTGTTCCACAACCTTGTCTACATCATAAGCCGTCGGATATTCTTCCGGCGTGCCGATCGCTTCATACTCTTTTAGCTTTATTTGCATTGCAGCAATATTTGCTAATTCTACACCTGTGAATCCGCCATGTTCTTTCATAGTCTGCAATTCTTCCGGCGTGCCGATTGCGCGGTACTGTTGCACTTCTTCAAGTGCATTGATTGCTAAGTCAATCACAATTCCCACATCGCATTCATGATCATCGAATCCGCCCTGTAGTCTCCCATCCACCATTTTACGAGTCTTGGGATAATTATTTTTTAATAACTCAATTGCTTCATTCTCTGTCATTTCTACACCTCCAACAGTTCCGGATTGTCAAATATGTTGCCGATAACACTACATTCACCCAAAACCTCATAGCTTTCAGCAGATAATCTGTTTGTAACTTGGAATGAAATCGTTTCAGCGTCCCATACGACCCTCCCGATACAATCTGCTTCTGCGTAACCGCTCTCTGTACTATATGTATCCCAATACGCAACAACATCACTCTCCCAAATCAGATTACCGTTCCTGTTCCTGTCTTTTAAGCCTGTGCATCGGCAGATTGTATCTGGAATTACTTCGTGCATTACAATTATTCTTCCAGTCTCATTCTTAACATTTACAACATTGCCCACAGGATGTATGTAATACTTTCCATTGGAAACAATAAGATTTCCAGTAACCCAAACATTATTAAATTCTCCTTTTTCTTTTGGAGTTGTCTTAGCTTTATACAGATATCTGTCTTCCATATTCTCTCCTTCTCTCCTATTCTGCTTCTGACTGAAGCCACTCTTCCCACTCGCCGTGTTCTTCTTCGCTCGGAAATTCATGTTCCATCCACTGATAATCTGATTTTACTTTGCAAAGAAACTCTGCCAACTCTTCATCTGACATATTCCTTATCCTGTCGGCATTGGTTGTTGTGGATTTAGATGTAGTAATCTCCATCGTCACGTCCGTAATAAGTCCATCTCCATAACCATCTAACTTTACAGATTCAATATCGCCAGCAAAATTGCCATTTAAAGATAAATTCAATATTCTCGGTTTTCCTGTAGCACCATATCTATTTTCTTTTGTATCAAGAATTTTTATCAAATCACTAACTGTTACTACTTTCATCTTCTCCACCTCTCAATTCTTTCAGTTTTGCTTCGGCTTCGGATTCTGTGAGAAATACTGTTTTACCTATATCAAACAATGCAAATCCTCTTCTTTTTGTGCAAAATTCAATTTTCATTTCTGAATCAATCGTTGCTCTTTGAATCTTCTGTGCAGATATGTTTTTTCCAGCAATAACGTAAACAGTATCTCCCACCTTGCAAGGTAACTTGATAAGTCTGCCCTGTTCCTCTAAGTCCTCGTATTTACCTAACTTCTCACAAATACTTGTTGCAATCTCACAGTTATCGCATTTGCTACTTGCCCCAAATCCGTCACACTTTTCAAAGCATTTCGGATAGAAGAAATTTCCTGCAGCATTACTATCTGTTAATCTCTCCATGTCTATTCCTCACTTTCTGCCAACTTTGCGAATTTCCAACCGACTATATTGCTACTCGCGGACACGCTCCAAGACGTTGATCCTGCACTCCATGCGCACACTATTCCGTTCTCGTATTTTGCAAAATGTCTCTTTTCCCACGTTTCTTTTTCGTAATCTCTTACCAAAATCGGCGTATCGACTGCAATCTTGCTCCAATCAACAGGTGGTTCAACATACTCACTGTTCGCCCATTCCTGCTTCGATATAATGCAATCATCGCTGTCATAAAAAGCGCAACTCGTGCAGCCTTGCACATCAGAACAAGCACAGATGTTTCCGTCCATCAAAGCAAATGTTTCATCTTTTAACGCGACGTCAACAATCTCCTTCGCATATTTTTCTCTGTTTAACATTACGCGTCCTCCTTATCTAATCCAAATTCATCAATTATTAAGTTTATTCTTTGACCAATTCTTACAACCTCTTGTAGCAATATCCATATATCTTGATCGTCCGGATATTTTTCGTACAACTTTTCCGCAAGCGTAAATATATTCCCTCTGCTACAAACCTTATATTCATTAGGCTTTGTGCAATTATAGTCCACATTGTATTTGCAATTTTTAAAATTACAAGTCGGCAAATCTACCCTCATATTTACGCCTCCAAATCACATACAAACTTAATCTCATCCGCTAACGTTTCAGCTATCATCGGTACAGTTAACTGAAACTGCTTGTAATTAGCTAACGTATCAATATAATCAATAAACTTCTCTGAAAACTGTACCAACTGTTTCCTCGTAAATTTAAACACGGTCTTTAATGCAGCCATGGTCAATGACATATAGTTAAACATCGATGCGCTGGAAAGCCTGTATGCTTCACGTTCGATGCAATGCCCTTTCCATGCATACAACTTCATTAATTGGCTTTGCGGTACGCTATTTACAATTTCTTTAACATTCACTTCGTATTTTTCTTTCAGAACATACGCCAATGCTACTCCGTTCATGTTTTTATCATCTGCCGCAGCTTCGGAATATGCATTTACTGTACGTTCAAGCCTTGCCATGCGTTTTTGACCGAAACCGAATTTGTCATGCAGAATTATGTACCCTATAGCCTGATAATCCTTATATGATTTGATTACAACACGTTCTGTATTCCTTGATTCAAAGTCATTCCGACCGATGATCATTGTGTCTTTCTTAGTAAAGAATGTCGGCTTTTTTTTTCTAAGTGCGTTGCTCATTTTTCGTACTCCCTTCTATCCGATATGCTATTAACATATAGTAACTATCTGATCGATTACTCTTTCGGAATACTTCATACTTATTTATTCTCTGTTCTTAGAATCCCATTTAACAAAATCTACTAAATCATATTCGCCAGATTCTTCTTCCTTAATCTCAGGAACAAATACGTTATAATTACCTTCGTTGC
>OWIP01001536.1_pt1 | contig 14069 bp, 8 predicted proteins | sample 1732581 | NCBI WGS metagenome assembly OWIP01 (sample SAMN05065731, study PRJEB22554) | human gut metagenome | biome: ENVO:2100002; feature: ENVO:00000062; material: ENVO:00002003 | host: Homo sapiens | place: USA
GAGATAGGCTCCGGTCTCGTGGGCTCGGAGATGTGTATAAGAGACAGGCGCACCCACCTGCCGAGAGGCGGGTGTTATATAGGGAGCGACGGCATCTTGGGATTATCAAGCTTCAATGCGGAATTGTGTAATGGTAGCACCTACGACTCTGACTCGTATTGTCTAGGTTCGAATCCTAGTTCCGCAGCCAAAACCCCGTACTGATGTACGGGGTTTTATGTTACTCATTCGTTGTGTGCTACGTAGCAGAGGAAGTTGAGCTAAATATCAGATGCTTTGATGTGTATGATTAGATGCCTGTATACATGCATGCAAATACTATGATAGCCATAAGCAGTAGTTTTAACTGTAAATAAAATGAGACGAATACGATAATTTATATAGAATATGACTTGCTTTTATAGGCAAAATTGATATAATTAATGCATAAAGAATTGCCAAAGCATGAACGGCAAATTGCAAAACCTGACGGAAAGGCAGTGAATAGTTATGGGCGCGTGGGGAACTACGCTTTATTCGAATGACACGACGAGCGCTATAAGAGACGAGTATATAAAGAAGTTGAACAGCGGCGAGCCGAACGAAGAAATAACTATGGATCTCATTAAAGAGTTTCAAGCGTTGATTTGTGATACCGAAGAACAGGCGTTATTCTGGTATGCCTTAGCGGATATGCAGTTGAGCCACGGCATGCTTATGCAGTATGTACGTGACAAGGCGTTGCTTTGCATGGAGGATATAAAGGAATCCGAGCGCTGGGCGCGTCCGAATCAAGACATGGTCACGGGCTGGGTCAAAACACTTGAAGCGTTGAAAAAGAGGTTGGAGGCCGAACTGCCGAAGAACACGGGCAAGATCGAGTAAAGTCTGCTTTTTGGCGGGTATGGCCCGAGGTGACTATACTGGAGTGTTTTTAGAGAATTTGATTAAGCAATTAAAAGAGCCTATTTTGTGGTAGGCTCTTTTTATTTACCCGACCTTATCAGCACAATTTGACTGAATACGCGCAATGTAATATAATATTTTAGCGTAATATGGCTATACATATTAGCACAACGGTGCTTTTATTGCGGTAAGGAGGATATTATGGGCAGAATGTTTGGTACGGACGGCGTGAGGGGGATTGCAAACGCCGACCTTAGCTGTGAATTGGCAATGAAAATAGGCACGGCTGGCGCATATGTGCTGACAAGCGTACATAATCCGCGCATACTGGTTGGGCAGGATACCCGGAAGTCGGGCGATATGCTCGCATGCGCGCTGAGTGCCGGCATATGCTCGATAGGCGGCGATGTGATAAACGTAGGCGTCATCCCTACGCCCGCAATGGCATACCTTGCGCGGCTGTATTCTGCGGATGCCGCCGTTATGATAAGCGCATCGCACAACACAATGGAATACAACGGCATAAAATGGTTCGATGGCGATGGCTATAAGCTTTCCGATGAACTTGAGGACCGCATAGAAGCCATTGTAAAGGGCGAAGAAATAATGGATAAGCCTACGGGAAGCGGCGTTGGCAACTGCCTGAGCGCACCGCGAGCCGTTGAAAAATACAAGGAATTTCTCAAATCCACCGCTACGGAAAGCTTCAGCGGCATGACCGTAGTGCTCGATTGCGCAAACGGGTCTGCATCAAATATAGCAGCCGACGTATTCAGCGAACTTGGCGCAAAGGTGATATCCTGGGCCGATGAGCCGGACGGCTGTAATATAAACGACCTTTGCGGCTCCACACATCCCGATAGCTTGCAGGAACTTATGACGGAGCGCATGGCGGATGCAGGCTTTGCTTTTGATGGCGATGCAGACAGGGTGATAGCCGCGGATGAAATGGGCAACATTGTTGATGGCGACAGGATAATGGGCATCTGCGCTAAATATATGAAGAAAGAAGGGAAGCTTAAGGACGATACGCTTGTTGTTACCGTGCTTTCCAATCTTGGCCTTAAACTGCGCATGAAGGAACTTGGCATAAATATAGAAGAAACCGCCGTAGGCGACAGATACATACTCGAGCGCATGCGCCAGAAGGGGTATTCCCTTGGCGGCGAGCAGTCTGGCCATATTATATTCTATGACAAGAATACCACGGGCGATGGTATGCTCAGTGCAATACAGGTGATGAACATACTGGCAAAGACAAAGAAGCGCTTTTCGGAGCTTGCAAATGATGTTCCTATACTGCCGCAGGTTATGGTGAACGTTGTAGTATCACCGGAGGACAAGGCTGCTGCGCTTAAGGATGAAGACATGATAAACGATATACGCGCGGTGGAAAAGCTGCTTGAAGGCGAAGGAAGGGTGCTGGTGCGCGCAAGCGGCACGGAACCGCTTATAAGAATAATGCTTGAAGGCAGGAGTGAGGAGCAGATAAATCCCCTTGCCCTGAGAATAGCCAAAATACTTGAAGCGAAGTATGCCGGCAGAATAAAATAATGCTCCGCTTTACTTTATCGGTAAACGGTGATATTATATGGGGTAGGAAATTGAATACACTTTCATGTTCCGCCCCGCTTTGGGGAGGCTAAGAGGGAAGCAGGTTAAAGGCCTGCGCGGTCCCGCCGCTGTATGCGCGGAGCGTTCTGCATATGTGCTAACTTACTTGGCACGGTCACTGGGCTATAAGCACCCGGGAAGGCATTGCAGAATGCGATGAAGCGCGAGCCAGAAGACCTGCTTGAAAGTTCGCCTTACCACGGGTCAATGGTACATGGGGCGGGGTATACTAAGCTTATTTTCTCGTATGCCCGATTGATTTATGTGTGCAGAAATACGGCTGCGGCGATTATCGCCGCAGCTTTTTGCGTACAAAAAACTTGGAAAGGAATATATTGGTAAGGTGAGTATTCAAAAAAAACTTTTTACGGCAATGGCGCTTATTATGGCGCTTTTGCTCGCGGGATGCAGCGCGATAGGCTCTAATGACCACAGGGGTTCGCTTGATGTTGACTATATCGCAAACGGCGATGAGGGTGAAGATAGGCTTAATCAGCTAAAAGGCCTTGCCGCAGAGAACACCACATCTGAGCCGGAGAACAAGCTAAGAACACCGGCGCCGGTTGACGGCGGAGACGATGAGGATACCGCATCCGTTGGCAGGGCGCAGGCAGAGGCAAGGGATAATGAAATAACTTCCGAAGCCGTACAGACTGAGCAGACAGCGGCTCCCGTGAGCAGTAAAGAGCCGGAGGCGAACACCTGCACCATAACGATACGGTGCGATACCGCCGTTGCAAAGGGCATGCATCTTGAAAAAAAGTGGCAGGGGATAGTCCCTGCAAGCGGCGAGATACTCAAAACCACCACGATGACGTTTGAGCAGGGGGATACGGTTTTTGATGTTCTGTGCGCCGTGCGCGATAAGTATAAGCTGCATATGGAGTATTCCGGCGCAAAGGGCAATGAGTATATAGAAGGAATAAACAACCTTTATGAATTCGATGGCGGCCGCTGGAGCGGATGGATGTATTGCGTGAATGATTGGTACCCCAACTATGGCTGCGGGCAATACGTGGTCAAAAGCGGGGATGTAATAGAATGGAACTACACGTGCGACCTGGGTAAGGACCTTGGCCAAACGTGGCTGGCGGGATAAGAGCATGGGCGAAAGCGCGATAAGCATAAAAGGGCTTAAGAAGGACTATAACGTGGGCGCGGGCGAGGTGCATGCCCTGCGCGGTATAGATATGGAGATCGCATGCGGCGAATTTGTCTGTATTGCCGGCAAAAGCGGCAGCGGCAAATCGACTCTGCTCAATCTTGTTGCCGGGCTTGAAAGTCCGACCGATGGCAGCATAAACGTGCTTGGTCAGCGGATAGACCGAATGAGCGAGATTGAGCGCATTCGCTTCCGCCGCTCGCATATAGGGTTTGTATTTCAGTCTTATAGACTGCTGCCGCAGTATACGGCAATAGAAAACGTTGCGCTGCCGCTGATGCTGCGCGGCGTTGAAAAGCGGGAACGCGAACGGCGCGCGCTTGAGGCGCTGGATATGGTAGGCATAGCCAAATGCGCCCGCCAGCGCCCTGCGCAGATGAGCGGCGGAGAGCAGCAGCGTGCGGGCATAGCGCGCTCCATAATCACTTCGCCCGCAATAGTAATGGCGGACGAGCCTACGGGCAATCTTGATACCGCAACGGGCGAAATGGTGCTTACGCTGTTTCAAAAGCTGTTCAGGCAGAACGGCACAACGCTGATGATAGTTTCGCATGATGATGATATGCCGCGCCATGTGGACAGGACGATAAGACTGAGCGATGGAGCATTGATTGGGGAGGAAATAAACTAATGATAAAAAGAACCATTGCGGCGGCGATAGTACTGAGCATATTGCTTACGGCTCTGCCTGCACTTGCCGCGGGGAAGGTGGAACTGAGCTTTGATTGCGACCCGTCTACCGCAAGCATAGAGGTCATAGGAGGCAAGGCATACCTTGGTAACTACACCGTACCCGGAGACGGCACATATCCGTTTACGGCTACAGCTGACGGATACATGGATTACAACGGCTCATTTGACGTGGTGGACGGCAAAGTATACTTCAACGGCGCTGAGTGCGGCGGCAATAAGATACATATCGTTATGAGCAAGCAGCTTTATCCTGTGCTCATAACCAAGAACCCGCAGAATATGACGCTTAATGTTACCGACTCGCTCGGTAATCCGGTAAGCGACACAGCCAACCTACCCGCGGGAACGTATCTTTATACTGCATTTGCAGATGGGTACGAAAGTGCGGCAGGCAAGTTTGCCGTTGAAAATGCCCCTGCGGTGGTGAACATAACGCTCAAAGCAATAGCTAAAACCACGCCGACTACAAGCGGTATAGGCGCGCTTGCGCTGCTGCCGGCAAACATTGCCGGGGAATATTACAGTGCGCCCACGGGAAGCCCGGGAGAACTGGTTAGCCTGTATCTTCCCGTTATAAATAACGGAGAACCGCTTACTGACATAACAATAGAGCCCATAATATCGAATAACGTTGAGGAATTCCCGTTTGCTGCGGATGCAGCAAATTATGGGCTGAGGCTGCCGGATCTTGATACCGGGGCATGGGCCGTGGCCCAATATATGCTGAAAATATCGCCTTACGCCACAAATGGTGTAAAGACTGTGCAGTTCCGCGCCATATACCGCGAGAACGGCGTGCTTAGGGACAGCACGCTGAGCGCGAGCGTGACAATAGTGAATGGCTATGAAGCGCCGCAGGAAACGCTGCATACCGCGCCAAAGCTGATGGTGAGCGGCTATGCCGTGAATCTTGACACCATTTATGCAGGCGATGATTTCACGCTTACGGTGTTTGTAAAGAACACATCGGCCTCGGCTTCCGCCGTAAACATTACGGGTGCGCTTACGCTTGATCCGTCCGCGCTTATGGCGGCGCTTGGAAAAAGCGATACCGGCTACGCGGCTAAGATAGCGCCCGGCGATACTGCAGAAATAGTTTATGACCTTACCACAATGCCGGATATCCAGGGCAATGCTCAAATAGCCATAAAGCTTGAATATGAGGATAAAGAAAACACCGCCGCAAACGTTACGCAGACCATAACGCTGCCCATAAAGCAAAGGATGCGCATAAGTGTGGATCAGCCGGAAATATTCGCGGAAGGCGCGGCGGAAGGGGATTACATCGCCGTGTCGCTGCCGATAGTAAACAAGGGCAAAACGAAGGCATACAACGTTGAAGTAAAGCTTGAAAGCGAAAAGCTGAGCATGAGCGAAAGCTATTACGGCGGCGATATACTGCCGGGCGCTAAGCAAAGCGCGGAGTTTCAGCTGCTTTGCCTTAAGGGCGGTGCAGCGGACGGAACGCTGACGGTAAGCTTTGAAGATGCCGAAGGCAATATATATGAACAGAATGTGCCTATACAGGTCGACATTGCCGAAAGCATAAGCATACCTGCTGCGGCGGATACGGAAGCCGAACAGCCGCAGGAGAAGCCCGAAGCATTCCCAATATGGATAGCAGCGGCGGGCGCGGCGGCAGTAATCGCGATAGCGGCGGCGCTGATAATAAAAAAGGGGCGTAGCAATGCGGCCAAGTGACTTTATACGCACAGGCATAATAAACCTATCACGGCGGCGCGTGCGCACAAGCCTTACCGCGTTATCCATGGCGATAGGCGTAATGTGCATACTGATGCTGGTTTCGGTGGGCATAGGGTATGAACAGGCGTATAGAGAATCGATAGAGGCCATGGGCAGCCTTACAAAAATAGATGTTACGCAAAAGAACGGCTCAAACGGGAAAATAGCCATTCTTAACAAAAAGGCGGTCGCTGCGTTTAAGGGGATAGACGGCGTTGAGGCGGTAACGCCCGTGCTGCAGTCAACGGCGTACCTTAAAAGCGGGAAATACATCACGATGGTAAAGCTGTATGGCATAGATATGGATACGGCGGCAAGCTTCGGCATAGCGCCGATTGAGGGCGAGCTGCCCAAGAAAGGCACGCGGCTCATGCCTGAGCTTATGGCGACAGATGACCTTGCAGCAAGCTTTGCAGAGCCGGATACATGGAAAGAAGCGGTAGACCGCAACGGCAAGCCGCTGATAGATCTTATGCGCGCAAACGTGAAGATGACGTTTGATTATGCAAGCCTTGTGGGCGACTATACAGAGGGAGAGGACGGCAGGGCCGTGCCGCTGGGTCAAAGCATTAGGGCAAGCGTTACCGGAATATGCAGCGCAATGAACTATACCTATTCATGCTCGGCGTTTCTGCACATGGATACGCTCAAGGCGATAGCTGGAAACAGCAACGCCGCGGCGGACAAAAACGCGGCCGAATACCCGTTGGTCTGGGTAAAAGTAAGTAACGCTAACGACGTTATGGAAATAGCTTCGCTTATACGAAGCGCGGGCTTTGAAACATACAGCCTTACGGACATGCTGGAATCCGTAAAGGAGCAGACGGCAAGGATACAGGGATTGCTGTTCGCAATAGGTGCCGTGGCGCTGCTGGTTGCGGGGCTATGCATAGCGAACACAATGATGATGGCCATAAACGAACGGCGTACGGAGGTTGGCATACTGAAGGTGCTTGGCAGCGAGCTTCGCGATATTGCGGCTATGTTCCTTACCGAGGCAGCAATGATAGGCCTGCTTGGCGGGCTTGTTGGAATAGGGCTGAGTTTTGCGCTGCGTGCTGCGCTGAACGGCATGCTGAGCGAAATGGATGTTCGTTCCGTGATGCCGGTATGGCTTGCGGGATTCGCGCTGGCGTTTTCGGTGGTAATTGCGGTTATAAGCGCGCTTATACCTGCAATGAACGCAATGAGAATATCCCCGCTTTGCGCAATGCGGGATGAATAGAAATAAGGAGAGCATGTATATGAAACTAAGGATGCGAATATGCGCGGCGCTTATTGCGATGCTGATGCTTTGCACATCGTTTGGATCGCTTGCGCTTGAAGGGGAGAGCTACACTTCATCTGAACAGCAGCTCATATTGTCCGTACAGTCCGCAATACAGCAGGGCGCAGCATATATGCTCAATCCCGTGGGCAGCTATTATCCGGAAAACGGGTTAAGCTTTGGCACGCTGCAGGGCGACTGGGCGGCATTTGCCCTTGGCAGGAGCGGCTTGGCGATACCGTATGACATATGGCAAAAATATGCGGATAACTCAAGCACGGCAATGGCAAAAGCCATAGAGAAGGTGAGGGCTGAGCACAGCGACATAACAACGCTGCCGCTTCTGCATTACCGCAAGCGTACAGAGAATATGCGCGCGATGATAGGCTATACATCGCTTGGCCTTGACGTGCATAACGTGGCGGGATACGACATAACCCGCGCGCTGGGCAACTATACGGATATTATATGGCAGGGCATAAATGCTACCATATTCACGCTTATCGCCCTGAATACGCTGAATTACGATATGCCTCAGCTTACATATGAAGAAATGAGCCAGGGCGTTCACGGCACGGCCGTACAGGCTACTCGGGAAATGCTTGTTGCGCGCATAATGTCTCAGGAATTGCCAAGCGGCGGCTGGGTACTGGATACAGGCTTTGAGGTTGAAGACGGGGACGGTTCCGGCAGCTTTACGCCGTCCACCGATAAGGCCGATCCTGATATTACCGCAATGGCAATACAGGCGCTCGCGCGGTACAGGAGCATGAACGTTACCGTGAACGGTACGGAGAAAAACGTTGGCGATGCGATAGAGCGCGGGCTTGACGCGCTGAGCGCAATGCAAAAGAGCGCGGGCGATTTCGATTCATGGGGCACTACGAACGTTGAAAGCACGGCGCAGGTGCTTATGGCGCTTATAGCAATGGGCATAGACCCGCTAAAGGATGATCGGTTTATAACAGCAAGCGGTAACACGCTTATAAACGGCATATTGCGCTATCATGTTGCGGGTTCGGGCTTCCGACATGTTATGGACGGCTCTGTTAACGCTATGGCGACCGATCAGGCAATGTATGCGCTGGTAGCTTACGACCGCTTCCTGAAAGGCAAGAATTATATATACAACATGAGCGACAATTTAGAAGCTCATGCAATATCGATAGATACAGCTGAGCATGGCACGCTGAGCGCAGCTGAGAGCGCATCCCAAGGACAGCGGATAACCGTGTATGCGTCCCCTGAGGGCGGTTATATTCTAAGCGACGTTAAAGCATATCTGTATCAGTCTGAAATAAGCTTCACGGACGGCATTATGCAAGTTTCATGGGAACTTACGCCAACGTATCAGCAGGCTGATGTAAGCCAAGACGGGCTGAGCGCAAGCTTCACAATGCCAAACGTACCCGTGCTGATACGGGCGGAGTTTGGCGAGGGTGGCCAAACGGGCGAAAGCTATGGCTTTATACAGACCAGCGTTAACGGCTCCGTGCGCGTATCCAAGGATAGCGCAAGGGCGGGCGAAAGGGTGCTTATAAGCCCCAAGCCGCTTGACGGTTATGAATACATAGAAGGCACAATCAGCGCAATAGGGCCAAACGGCGAAAGCATTGCACTGAGCGAGAACGCGAGCGGCGGCTGGGAATTCACAATGCCCAGCGGCAGCGTGACGCTGTATGCGGAGTTCAGCGAGCTGCAAGCCATAGGCCATGTGACAATATCCATAGAGAAATTCACGCTCGGGCAAGGATACATGATTGAACCTGTGCAGGTAGAGCTGCGCCAGAATGACAGCGTTGCAAAGATAATAACCCGCCTGCTTGATGACTATGGCATGACATATACACTTGGGCCGAGTGCGAGCATAGAAAGCGGATTCTATCTTGCGACCATAACCGACGGCAGCAACCCCAATGAGAAGATAAATCCGCCGCAGTACATAGTGGATGCCATAAACAAGGATGGCGGCGAGCTTGAATATACGCGCGACAGTGAAAGCCTTGGCGAATTCGACTACGCGCAGAAGTCCGGCTGGATGTATTCGGTGAATGGTGCGTTCCCGAACTACGGTGCATCGGATTTCACGACCAATTCTGGTACAAATCCGCTGAAGGATGGCGACGTTATACGCTGGCAGTTCACCCTTTGGGGACTTGGTGCGGACATAGGCGGCGGCTTTGATGGCGATGAAACGTCCGGCTCGTTTGAACATTCATATACCGCAATAGCCGACAGAACTGCGGCTACAAGCACTCTTGCGGACGCTAACAGCAACTATTCTGCATGGGTAGCTGCAAACAGCGGCACATATTCCGCGGCATTGAGCGCCATGGCGGACCTTACTATATCCGAATCCGTATTGAATGAGGCGCTTGCGCCTGTGCGCGCGATGCTTGCGGCGAACAAGGATGAATTCAGGATAATACTGCCCAACAGCGCCGCTGCGAACGGCCACAAGATAACCGTAAGCGGCAAGGCAAAGGTGGGCGACGACGTTACGGTAACGGTAACGCCTGCGGACGGGTACGAGCTGTATCTTGGCAGCCTTAAAGCGAACGGCGTGAAGCTGAGCAAAAAAGGCGGTGCATACAGCTTTGTTATGCCGGCGGCGGACGTTGCCATAACGGCAAGCTTCTGCAAGGAAGGCACCGGCCCATCCGAAGTGAAGGGAGACGCCAACGGCGACGGCAGCGTGAACATAGCGGACGTTGCGCTGATTTGCCGCTACATAATGGGCGAAGCTCAGCTTGGTGCGGATGCACGCGAGCTTTGCGACATGAACGGAGACGGCAGCATAAACGTTACGGACGCGGTGCTTGTTTGCATGAAGGTAGCCGGAAATTAACTTTAGGTATTTTAGCCCCTTACCCAATGAAGGTATAAAGGCTTTAATATAAAGACCAGAAAGGAAGGTAAACCAATGAAAAAAAGAGTATTGGCATTGATGCTCGCGCTTGTTATGGCGCTTTCCCTGCTGCCGATGATGGTGGCGGCGGAAGGCGAAGCACAGGCGACGGAACCCAATTCTGCGCAGATGCAGAATGAAACCGAGGTTACACCAACCCCGGAAGTACAGGAGACCATTGTTCCCGTGGAGGAACAGCGTACCTATGGCTCGCCGAGCGGGGAACTCGCAACGATAACCGTTACCAGCGAGAACACGCGCACCGGAGCCACGACCGGCAAGGTAAAGATAAAGGTGGATAAGCCGTGCAAAGTATATTACACGGTCACAGAGGAAAACGCTGATTGGCCCGGCAATCCAACGGCAGAAGATGAAGAGAGCGGAAACTTCTGGCCTTATACCCAAGTGGGTAAGGATACGGAGCATGTAATTACGGTTACGGCAGATGGGATAAACAGCTTTTTCGAGCTGGATATCAAAGATATTCCTACTCAGGAAAAATGTAAGGTTTGGCTTATAACGACGGATGAGAATGCTACGATCGATATGGGCAAGATAGTTAACGTATCGATCCCGAAGTTTGAAGGCCAGACCGAACCGGAGGCTCCTAAGGCCAGCGTAAAGGTATACTTTACATTCTATGATGGCAAGAATTATTGCTTCCCCGTCGGCAGAACCGAGATAACCGCCGTTGAAGGCACCGCTGCCAAGTATGGCATGGAGAACGCTAAGGCCGGCCACCTGGTGGGCGGAATGGACCACAGCATAAAGGCCGGTCAGGTCAGCGTGCTTGATGCGCTGCTGTGCGCGCATGAGGCTGTGTACGGCGCTGCATTCACCAAGGATACAATGAGCAGCTATTTTGGCGGCAGCAGCAGCTTTGTATCGAAAATATTCGGCGTGGATGGCAGCATCGGCTATGCAGTAAACGACCGTCTGCCCGTAGGCCCAAAATACGATGGCTATGCCATAAACGAGTATGCGCTCAGCGAGGGCGACGACGTATATTTCTTTATATACGCCAGCCCCTACTGGGGAGATTACCTCAGCTACTTTGATAAGAAGCAGCTTACGGTTAACGAGGGCGAGGAAATAACGCTTAAGCTTTCCGGTTACATGGCCATGGAGCAGATGGGCACTCCCGGCAAGGATACAAGACCAATCACCACGATGGAAAACATCGAGGGGGCTGAAATAGATCTGCTTGATGAAAAATACGAATTTGGCGATTACCTCGGACTGACTGATGCGGAAGGTAAAGTAACGCTGAAATTCGATAAGGCGGGAACATATTATGTTTCGGCGATAGGCGAATCAAGCACAACATTCCCCATAACCGGGCCGTGGTGCGAAATAACCGTAAACGAAGCCAAGCCCGGCGACAGCGACCTGAACGGTATGCTGGTATATAACGGTACCGTTGCAAATAATACCACCGTTATACTGAAAAACAGCACGGATTCATTTACCACCACAAATATATTTGAGTGGAACAAGTATGAATACGATCTTGGCACAGTGACCGATAGCAGTAATCAGCTTCGCTTTAAGCTGAAGCTTCCCACGGGCGCAAAGGCCACGCTGCATTATACCGACCTTAGCGGCAACCCCGCTACCAAGGACGCCACCAATTCAAGCAACGGCGCGTGGATCAACTGCCTCAAGCCTGGTAAGAACACCGTTAAGGTGGTTATTACCCCGCCCGCAGGCAGCACCGTTGGCGAAAAGACCTATACCATAAACGTAAACTGCCAGCCCAGCCTTACCGCGCTTGCGCTGTCCGCTAACGGCAATGAGGCGTATCTCAACCCCACGTTCAAGAACAGCGTGTATGATTATAGCGCGGATATCAGTGCAGCTATTGAAACCGTGCTTGTTACCGCCACGCCAAAGGATGCCTCCTGCACCGTTACCTATAACGGACAGACTGACAGCAACGTGGACATAAAGGATACCGACACGATAGTTGTCCGCGTTGAGAAGGACGGTATATACAGCGAATATACCATAAAGCTTAACAAGAAAACCGCATATATCGTTAAGTTTGAAACCTACCCCGCAAATGCTGTTGTAAGGCTTCAGGATGCTAAGAAGGCCGTTCTTTCGCCCAATGCGGATGGCGTATATGAAAACCTGATGCCGGATACCGATTACACTTGGGTAGTTACCTGCAAGGGCTACGTTACCAAGACCGGCACGCTGAATACCCCCGCGCAGCTTACCAACGGCGTACTGTCCGTTATACTTTCCGCTGCGCCGTCGTCCGGCCTGCCCAACTATTCGGGCGAATGGCCGACATTCAGGAACAGCAAGAACAACAACGCCCTTACCAACACCGTAACGCCTGACAGCGCAGCAACCGCTGAACTCAAGTGGGTTAAAAAGTACGGTGAAGGTTGGATGAGACCTGTAAATCTGCCAATAATTGTAAATAATCACGTTTACATTGCTAGGAATGACGATATCTTCTGCCTGAGCAAAGATTCCGGCGAGGCAGTCGTAAGCGGCAAGCTTGCAGCATCCTTAGGTGGCCACGGAACCAACTCTATGGTTTATGCCGAGGGAATGGTGTTTGTGCAGCTTGGCAATGGACACATACAGGCGCTTCGTGCGGATACGTTGGAAAGCCTTTGGGTGACCGAATCCATAGGTGACCAGACCATATCTCCCATAACTTACTATAACGGCTATATTTACACCGGTACATGGGGCAGCGAAACCAAAGAGCAGAATTTTGCCTGCTTCTCCGTAACCGATGAAGACCCCACAAACGGCTTTGAAACCAAGTACGCAACGTGGCTCAGGCCGCATGCAGGCGGTTATTACTGGGTAGGCGCATATGTGAACGACGTTTGCGCGGTATTCGGTTCCGATGACGGCACGAGCGACAGCAATAGCCCCACTGCGGTGCTGTACTCCGTAAACCCCGTAACCGGCAGCGTCATTGACACCATAAATGATGTAAAGGGCGATATCCGCTGCTGCGTCGTATATGATTCCGGCCGCGTGTATTTCACTACCAAGGGCGGTTATCTCTACTCAGTAGGTCTTAATTCCAACGGTACGTTTGACCATGCTTCCATCAAGTCTATCCAAATAGGCAGCATGTCAACTAGCACACCCGTAATATACAAGGGTAGGCTGTATGTTGGCTGTTCCGGTAAGGGCTATGACTGGGACGGCGATTCCGGCAGCGGCATAGCCGTGGTAGATGTATCCGGCGGCAAGCTTGATATAATTTATAAGGCCTCTACGCCCGGCTACCCGCAGGCAGGCCCGCTGGTAAGCACCGCGTTTGAAGCCGCGACAGGCAAGGTGTATGTGTATACCACTTACAACAACAACCCCGGTGGAATATACATAATAGAGGACAGCGCAGGCCAGACCGAACCCAGCGCGAACAACGGCAACCTGTATGTGCCAGAGACATATCAGAATTTTTGCATAAGCACCATCTGCGCAGACAGTGAAGGCACGCTCTATTACAAGAACGACTCCGGTGCGCTGATAGCCGTTAAGAGCAAGGCTAAGCTGCCCGAGCCTCCCAAGCCCGACTATAAGCCCGACTGGCCCGGAGGAAGCGTATTCGGCCCGGGCTCAAATGTGCCTACTCCGCCCACGGCTCAAATGCCCGTTACAGGCGGCGAAGAGAGTATGCTGCCCATAGCCATGCTTATTGCCGGCGCGGTTATGCTGGTTGGACTCAGGCGCAAAAAGAGAGTATAATATAAACAAAAACGGGAGATAAGCCGAAATGGAGTTCGTGTATAACGACTGTCTCTTATACACATCTGACG
>OWIP01001539.1_pt1 | contig 14056 bp, 10 predicted proteins | sample 1732581 | NCBI WGS metagenome assembly OWIP01 (sample SAMN05065731, study PRJEB22554) | human gut metagenome | biome: ENVO:2100002; feature: ENVO:00000062; material: ENVO:00002003 | host: Homo sapiens | place: USA
AGATAGGCTCCGGTCTCGTGGGCTCGGAGATGTGTATAAGAGACAGGTTTTAAAATACAGCGATATTTGCGAAAAATATGATGATTTCAATGTTGTATTGGCATTTGCCACTCACCTCGAAAATGTGATTGAAATCATAAAAAAAATCAACAATGAACATAAGGTTTTTGCACCGGATGTGCCTGTTTGCGGCAGCGGACTTTTTACAAAAGAATATGTGAAAGAGCATAATGATGAATTCGACTTTGTTTACAATAATTTAGCAGACGAAAAAAGCAAAAGCGACTATGTTGACATTATAAATTTCAAAGTATCCGGAAAAGTTGATTATCTGCTAAAATCATATTGCGATAAAGACAGCGTTTACAAAGATATTTTAAAGCTTGATACAAACGAAGCCATCGTAGATTTAGGTGCTTATGACGGGGACACAATCAGGGAATTCACATCATTTACAAATGGAAAATACAACAGAATTTTAGCACTTGAACCTGATGCAAAAAGTTACAAAAAATTAGTCAAGAACACAGCCAAAATGCCTGATTTAGAAGCGTTAAATATGGGTGCGTGGAATGAAAAAGATACCTTAATATTTGCTAAAGAGCAAAGCAGAAATTCACACATATCCGCAAGCGGTGTACCTGTAAAAGTAACGGATATAGACTCACTTGTTGATTATCCTGTTACCTTAATAAAAATGGATATAGAAGGCTCGGAAATGAAAGCACTTGACGGAGCAACAAAAACAATAAAAAGAAATCTTCCGAAACTATATGTATGTGCATATCACAGAAACGAGGATTTATTTGCACTCGGTAAAAAAATATTAAGCTTTGATAAAAGGTACAAATTATATTTTAGGCACAGCCTGTATATTCCTGCTTGGGAAAGCAATTTTTATGCAATAATTGATTAAAGTATAATATTTATTTGACTTAACCTTTAGGTTAATATATAATAAGTTGATAGATTTATTTTGAGGTGAGGAAAATTGACAACTGTATTATATGGAATAATAATCATCTTTGCCACATTTATGGGTGCGTTTGTCGGCCTTGGCGGCGGAGTAATCATTAAACCGCTTCTCGACTTAATAGGAAAAGACAGTGTAGCAGTTGTTAATTTCATTTCAACTTGTGCTGTGTTTAGTATGAGCATCAGTTCAACGGTTAAGCACATCAGGTCAAAAACAAAAATTGATTTTAAGCTTATTATTTCACTGTCTGTCGGGGCAGTAATCGGCGGTATACTCGGTTCAAAATTATTTGATTATCTTTTAGGTATATTTAATAACAATATGCTCAAAAGTCTGCAAGGTTTAATATTAGGTATATTACTTGTAATATCGGTTATTTATATAAATATTAAAAATGCAAAAAGCTTTAAAATAACAAATCCGATATGTATTGCGGTGGTAGGTTTAACACTCGGTTTTATCGCGTCATTTTTAGGTGTCGGCGGCGGACCGATAAATGTAGCATTTGTCGTTTTATTTTTTTCAATGACTGTTAAGGAAGCTGCTATTTACAGCGTCGGCACAATATTTTTCAGCCAGCTTTCAAAATTGATAACTTTAGGTGTCACCCATACAGTTCCAAAATGCAGTATACTTACTCTCGCAGTAGCAGTAATCTGTGCGGTTGCAGGCGGCATATTGGGTGCAAAAATGAATAAAAAAGGCAACGAAAAAGTTATTAAAACAATTTTTACAATAGTGGTAGCTTTAATTGCGTTGGTTAATTTTTACAATGCAATTGTAGGTTTTACAGCCTAAAATAAAGGGGAAAATTTATGGGAAAGAAAAACATTATCTTCTACTTTTCCGACCAACAGCGTTGGGACACGGTAAATGAAGAAGTAACGCCTAACCTTTGCGAGCTTGCAAAGGAAGGGATCAAGTACGAAAACAACTTCACCTGCCAGCCCGTTTGCGGACCGGCAAGGGCATGCCTGCAAACAGGTGTTTACGCTACACAATGCGGTTGTTATTGGAATGGAATTCCGCTTCCAAGTGACATTACGCCGCTTGCCCACTACTTTAATGAAGCAGGATATGAAACTGCTTATATCGGCAAATGGCATTTAGCGTCAAACAGATTACCGGGTATTGGACTGCACTGTGAAAGCACCGCAATACCTAAAAACAAACAGGGTGAATACCAATACTTCAGGGGCGCGGATGTGCTGGAATTTACATCGCACGGTTATGACGGATATGTATTTGACGGCGACGGAAACAAAATTGATTTTAAAGGTTACAGGGCCGACTGCATAAATGATTTTGCCTTAGAATTTCTTGATAAAAGAGATAAGGATAAACCATTTTTTATGTTTGTAAGCCAATTAGAGCCGCATCATCAAAACGACCACCATACATACGAGGGCTACAAACCTACCGTAGAAAAATATAAAGATTATCCTTTACCTGATGATTTGACATTTTTAAAAGGCGATTATAAGAAAATGTATCCCGATTATATTTCGGCTATTAACAGGCTTGATTACAATGTAGGCAGGCTTGTTGATAAGCTCAAAGAACTTGGAATATATGATGATACAATTATAGTTTATACTTCCGACCACGGAAGCCATTTCAAAACAAGAAATCCCGAGTATAAAAGAAGCTGCCACGAAAGTGCAACGCACACACCTTTGATTATAAAAGGCGGAAAATTCACAGGCGGGAAAAAAGAAGAAAGATTATCATCGCTTATTGACTTGCCGCCTACTCTTCTTTCCATGGCAGGAATACAGATTCCAAGCACATATATGGGTGTTGACTTGGCTGAACAAATTGATAATCCCGATAAAAAGCGTGACTGTGTATTTATGCAAATCAGCGAAGCATCAAATTCACGCGCAATAAGAACCGAGCGTTTTAAATATGAAGTTCGCGATATTGCTGTTACGGGATACGCACACCATCGAGCAAAGGTTTATTTTGAAAATTATTTATATGATTTGAAAAAAGACCCTAATGAAAAATACAACCTTATCAAAGACCCAAGATACAGACATATAAGGCAGGAGCTTAAATACTTATTATTAAAGCAAATGCAAAATGCACAGGAAGAAGCGCCGGTAATTTTTCCGGCTGTAATTAAAAGGAGAAAATAATGGCTGAAACAAAAAAATACTTAACCATGAAAGAACGCATCTGCTTTACGGTAGGCGCATTTGGCCGCTCGGGAATATACACACTTATGTCAATGTTTACACTTGTGTTTTTCCAAAACGGCGCAGGACTCACATTAAAGCAAGGCACTACAATAATTCTTATCGGGCGTATATTTGATGCATTAAATGACCCTGTAATGGGTATGATTGTTGACAGAACAAAATCAAAATGGGGCAAGATGAGACCTTACTTATTATTTGCACCTATTCCTATTGCGATTACAACAATTGCACTTTTTTCCGCTCCGTTTAAAGAGGGTTCAACAGCGGCATTTATTTGGGCACTTGTTACATACATTCTTTGGGGCGTGGCATTCACAATTCAGGATGTACCGTTTTGGGGACTTTCATCAGTAATAACCCCGCTTGAAAGTGAAAGAACTTCATTTATTTCAACAGCCCGTTTAGGCTCAACTTTCGGCGGTATACTCCCTGCCCTTCTTGTTCCTATTCTTTATCAAAGCAATATGGGATATACAAAAGGCTTCTTTTTAAGCGGTGTGATATTTGCACTTCTCGGTTGCGGACTTTCAATTCTTATCTTCTTCGTTTCAAAAGAAAGAGTTCCTAAAATGGACCACACACCTTCATTTAAAGAAACATTTGTGGTTCTCGGCAAAAACAAACTTCTTATCATTGTAATTTTTGCGGCAATTTTGGGCTCAACTATGGTAACAGCAAACCAATGTGCGGATTACATCGGTAATTATATCATCATTCAAAACTACACAGATTTCACTCAAATTTTCCAAGATTTCTTGCCGGGTGCGCAAACCACACTTATACCTAATGTTGATGCGGCTGCCGCTTACGATTTCTGGATTCCGCGCGGTACAATTGTAACTACTCTTACAGTTGCAATAGGTGTGGGTATGGTTCCTGCAATGGCTATTTTCCCAATGCTCAGAAAGAAATTATCGCTCAAGCAAATTTACATAGGTTCAGCTATATTCGGACTTGTTGTTCATGCACTTTGCTATGTTGTAATGGCACACGATGTTACAAAAGCTAACATTTATGTACTTTGGATATTCCTTTTCCTTATGGGACTCCCTCTCGGTATTTACAATGTTATCACCTATGCGCTTATTGCCGATTCTGTTGATTACCTTGAATGGAAAACAGGTGAAAGGCAGGAGGGTGTTTGCTTTGCATTCCAAACTTTCCTTTCAAAAGTAAATGCGGCAGTTGCAACATTTGTATTCGGTCAAATTCTTGACAGAACAGACTTTAAAGCTGTTGATAAATCGCTTGTTGATACAGCCGGCAGGCAAATCTTCTTTGAGCAATCAGTCAACACTCAAAAAATGCTTTTGGCACTTGTAACAATTGTACCTGCTATCGGTTTTCTTCTTACAATTATTCCGATGTTCTTTAACAACTACACAGGCAAGGTAAAAGAACAGGCACAAAAAGAACTTGAAAAAAAGCGTGAAAAACTTATGTCTGACACAGAAAATTAAACAGCAAAGTAAAATGCAGTTCGCTTATGCGAACTGCATTTTTTATTTGTATCACTTTATAATCTTGCGATTAAGTTTTAATATCAATATTCTTTTTACACTTTCGTCAATTTGTTTTTCTTTGATTTTTCCGTCTTTTACAGCTTTTAAAACAGCGGGATATTGAATTTTGTAATTATTGGCACACAGCATATCGTTTCCTGCCAAAACACTTTTTATTGCCGCCTCGCCCTTGTCTCCGCCTACAAAATCAACAACTCCGTTCATACCTAAACCATCGGTAATAATAACTCCGTCATAGTTCATTTCATTTCTAATGTACTTATGCACTTTTTTAGAAAGAGATGCAGGGTACTTTTTATCAAACGCATCAACAATATTGTGGCTTACCATAATCATATCCGCACCCGCTTTAATTCCGGCCTTAAACGGAAGAAGGTCGCGCGATTTGAATGTACTCAGTTTTCTTTTATCACGAATTATTTGCGAATGAGTATCACCGTTATTACCATAACCCGGAAAATGCTTTAATGTGCTTACAAGGTTATTTTTACCCATTTCTTTTATAACTGTTTTAATATATTTACTGTTTTTCTTTGAGGAAGTTGAAAAAGTTCGATAGTAAATATAATCTCTTTTGCTGTAAGGTGTATCGGCAACAGGAGCTAAATTTGTATTTATACCAAGATCCAATAATAACTTTGCCTTTGATTTTGTATCTTTTCTGATATTTGGAAGTCCACCTTTTTTGTTAAGCTTTTGCGGCGATAAAAACGGTGATTTCCTGTACTGCTTATATATTGATACTCTGTTAACAGTGCCGCCCTCTTCGTCAACAGCTATAAGCATATTTAACTTTGAAGCTTTTTGATAAGCTTTGATTTGGCTTTGCTTTTTCTTATACGAATTGTTTTTAAAATTATTTGCAAATAATAAGTAACCGCCGAATTGATACTTCTTTTGAATAGCTGTCGCCTTTTTGTTCGGCATATACACCATAAACATTTGTGCAACTTTTTCTTCCAAAGTCATTGAAGATAATATTTCTTCTGCCCTTTCTTCAACGGTTCTAACTTCAATTTCCTGCACTGCGGTATCATCAAGCGCAAATGAAATACAAGGAAAAGAAAAAGAAATAACAATTGCCAATAACACAGCTAAAATATTTCTGTAAGCTTTCATATAATCATCCTTAATAATTGATAAAACAATTATACCTTTTTAGATTATAAAATGCAATATAACTTTAGTGCGCTAATGTGCTACCGCGTTGGCTTGTTAACTTCATATAAATGTGTTATACTAACCATATTATACTATTTTGATAGGAGTAAATTATGGAAGAAAAAAAGAGAGGTAGCTTTTCAGGTACTGTCGGCTTTGTTCTTGCTGCGGCAGGAAGTGCTGTTGGACTTGGAAACATTTGGCGATTTCCGTACTTGGCGGCAAAAGATAACGGAGGCTTATTTATTTTTTGCTACTTAATTTTAGTTGTAACATTCGGATTTACACTTCTGATAACCGAAATTGCAATAGGCAGAAAAACAAAGCAAAGCCCACTGACCGCATATGGAAAAATAAACAAGAAATTCGGATTTTTAGGTTCAATTGCAACACTTGTACCAATAATCATATTGCCATATTACTGTGCAATCGGCGGATGGGTATGCAAATACTTTTTTGATTTTGTAACTGGTAAAAGCGCGCTTGCAGCGGCAGACGGATATTTCACAAACTTTATATCGGGAAAAGCTGAACCTATTATTTGGTTTTTAATTTTCCTTGCCGCAACTGCCGGTGTAGTTCTCGGAGGTGTTGATAAGGGAATTGAAAAAATGGGCAAAATACTTATGCCAATACTAATTGTTCTTATTATCGGCATTTCGATTTTCTCACTCACATTAAGCTATACAGATGAAGCAACCGGCGTTACCAGAACAGGTCTTCAGGGCTTAAAGTTATATTTAATACCAAACTTTAAAGGTGTAACATTAAAGCAATTTTTCTTGGTAATTATGGATGCTATGGGGCAACTGTTTTACTCAATCAGTGTTGCTATGGGTATTATGGTAGCTTATGGTTCTTATGTCCCTGATAAAACAAACATAAACAAATCAATCAACCATATTGAATTTTTTGATACCCTTGTAGCAATCCTTGCAGGACTTATGATTGTACCGGCAGTATTTGTATTTGCCGGAACCGAAGGAATGAGTGCCGGCCCGGGACTTATGTTTATTTCCTTGCCTAAAGTATTTAACCAAATGGGCAAAATCGGCATTGCTGTTGGCATACTGTTTTTCTTAATGGTAATATTTGCGGCTGTATCATCCTCCGTATCGGTCATGGAAGCCATTGTAGCAAGTATTATGGATAAGTTCAAGCTTGACAGAAAAAAGAGCGCAGTAATCGTTACAGCGTATACAATCATATTTGGCATAATCGTATGCCTTGGTTATAATGTATTCTACTTTGAGCTTAAACTTCCTAACGGCTCAGTAGGTCAAATTCTTGATGTATTCGATTATTTCAGCAATAATATTTTAATGCCTATTGTTGCAATACTCACCTGTGTTCTTATCGGCTGGGTTGCAAAACCGAAAACAATTATTGACGAAGTTACGAAAAACGGAGAAAAATTCGGCAGAAAGTTTATTTATATAGCTATGGTAAAAGTTATTGCACCTGTTCTTTTGGTTGTTCTTTTGCTTCAAGCTCTGGGTGTATTTTAAAATTGCACAAAAAAGTGTAATAATTTCAATGTAATAAAATTGAGGAAAGTGTTTATTTTAAGCACTTTCCTTTTTTATTGCGACTGCTTTAAAACAAGTAATTTTCATATAAATTCAACATAAATTTAGATAAGATATTGCATTTTTATTTGATAGTGTTAATATAATTTATAGGGTGAGTAGTCGCTCACCTGTAAAGAATTTTATAAAAAGGGGTAATCAAAATGAATGAATATATTGAAAATGTAATTAAAACAGTTGAAAAAAGAGATAATGCAAAACCCGAATACATACAGTGCGTAAAGGAAGTATTTCGTTCACTCGAAAAAGTGATTGAGCAGCATCCGGAATATGTTGAAGACGATTTATTAACACGAATGGCTGAACCTGACAGGCTTATTACTTTCAGAGTCGCTTGGGTTGATGATGCGGGAAAAACTCAAATCAACAGAGGTTACCGTGTACAATTCAATTCAAGTATCGGCCCATACAAAGGCGGATTACGCTTTCACCCGAGTGTAAACAGTTCAATTATGTACTTTCTCGGCTTTGAGCAAACATTTAAAAACTCACTCACCGGTTTACCTATGGGCGGTGCAAAAGGCGGCTCAGACTTTGACCCAAGAGGAAAAAGCAAGGGCGAGATTATGAGATTTTGCCAAGCGTTCATGACTGAACTTTACCGTCACATTGGCCCTAATGTTGATGTACCGGCCGGGGATATAGGCGTAGGAGCAAGGGAAATAGGCTTTTTATTCGGCCAATACAAAAGAATATCCGACGCATTTGAAAACGGCGTTATAACGGGCAAGGGCTTATCTTACGGCGGTTCACTTATCAGACCCGAAGCAACAGGCTACGGAGCAGTATATTACCTTTGCGAAGTTCTTAAACACGAAGAAGATAAATTAAAAGGAAAAACAGTTGCTGTATCAGGTTTTGGCAATGTGGCTTGGGGTGCTTGCAAAAAGCTTGCCGAACTCGGTGCTATTCCTGTTACAATTTCAGGCCCTGACGGATATATTTACGATAAAGACGGAATTATTACAGAAGAAAAAATCAATTATCTTCTTGAAATGCGTGCATCAGGCAGAGACAGATGCGAGGATTACGCTGACAAATTCGGTGTTCCATTTTATAAAGGTGAAAAACCGTGGGGTATAAAAGTTGATATTGCCATGCCTTGCGCTACACAAAACGAAATCGGAATTAAAGAAGCAAAACAGATAATTGCAAACGGTACAAAATACTATATTGAAGTTGCCAATATGCCAACAACAGAGGAAGCATTAAACTTCCTTATAGATAGAAATGATGTAATTGTAGCTCCGTCTAAAGCTGTTAATGCAGGCGGTGTATGTGTATCAGGCCTTGAAATGAGCCAAAATAGCCAAAGGCTTTCCTGGACTGCCGAAGAAGTTGACGAAAAACTTCACAATGCTATGATTAACATTCACAAACATTCTGTTGAAGCAGCAGAAAAATACGGACTCGGCTACGACCTGGTTGCAGGGGCAAATATTGCCGGATTTGAAAAAGTTGCAGAAGCAATGATGGCACAAGGTATTTATTGATATAAAAAGCATAAAAAACGGTGTGTAGAAAATAATTTCTACACACCGTTTTGTTTTTATCAGTCTGCCTTGCAAGCGTCAAGGGCTTTTGTAATAGCTTCTTTATCCATATTTTGACCTATGAATACAATCTTGTTTACCCTATCACCATATTCATCATCCCATGCATTTGCAATATCAGGATTCATTGCAAGAATTTGCTCTTGTTGATGCTTTGGCATACACGCAATCCATTTGCCATCATCGGTGGCTGTTTTTTGCTTACCGCTCTGTTCAAAAATATATGCTGTTTGCGGGTCATTCTTAATCCAAAACAAACCCTTGGCTCTAATAACCTCTTTAGGATAATGAGCAAAAACAAAATTTTCAAATTTCTTTTGGTCAAGTGGAGGAAGTGACTCGTAAACAAAAGTACCTATTCCATATTCTTCGCTTTCGCCCTCTTCTTCATCCTCTTCTTCGCCTTCCATAGCTTTAAGCCAGCCCGGTGAATTTAAAATTTTCTCATAATCAAAGCTTTCGGTTGAAAGAATGTCAGAAACAGGAACATCACCGAATGAGGTTTCAATGATTTTAGCCTCAGGCTGTAAAGTTTTAATTACTTTAAGCACCTTTGCTTTATCCTCATCGTTTATTTGATCAATTTTATTAAGAACAATTGTTGTACAATATTCAATCTGCTCAACAAGAAGATTTTCAATATCATCTTCGTCTTTATCTTCTTTAAGAAGTGCATCGCCTGAAAGAAATTCATCAACCATTCTTAAAGAGTCAACTACTGTTACAATATTATCAAGATAGCAAACTGCCGGCAATTCACTTCTTGTGTCAGTACCGTCAAGCATACATATAGAGCCTGCAATCGGACCGGGTTCACAAATACCGCTTGCTTCAATAAGGATATAATCAAACCTGCCGCTTGTAGCAAGCTGAATAATTTGCTTCATAAGGTCAACCTTTAATGTACAGCAAATACATCCGTTTGAAAGCGGAACAAGATTTTCATCCTTTTGGGTTACATTGCCGCCTTTAGCAATAAGTGACGCATCAATATTTACTTCACCTATATCATTAACTATAACCGCCACTTTGTATCCATCTTGATTTGCAAGCACATGATTAAGAAGTGTAGTTTTACCCGCACCGAGATAGCCGGTTAAAAGAGTAACCGGAATTTGTTTTTTCTTATTTACCATTTTAAACATCTCCTTTATTTACCGCTTTATTGTACCACCCGTGTCAAGAGAATTCTATCATATTTTGTTAACAAAAAACAGCTTTGAAATATCAAAGCTGTCATTCATCATCAACATCATTTTCAATATCAATTTCGCGCTTATCTCGTTTACTTTTAAATTTATCAAAAAGTTTCTTGATACCGAGTGTTATTGCAATACACAATGGAAAATAAGGGGTAAACGGCCCAGCCCAAAAAACAAGATAGGTGCTAGCCACGCCCATTGCCCATTTAGATTTAAACAAAAAATATAAAAGATAGCCGCCCCATACCGGAGTGTACATAACAATAACAACAATTATAAATAAAACAAGCGTGTGCCAATCTTTACACTCTTTCCACACCCATTTACAAAAATTGATGAATTTATTTATTATTTTTTCAAATATCTTTTTCGTAATTATAACCTCACACTTTTTATAGTATTTCAAGAATAGCAAGAAATAACACAAAAGTCAACATTTGTATTCATACTTAACAAGGGAAAAGACCAATCACAATGTGATTGGTCTTTGGTGGCTCATCGGGGAATCGAACCCCGGACACCTTGATTAAAAGTCAAGTGCTCTGCCATCTGAGCTAATGAACCGTGTTCACCCTGTTGTCAGGGTGTTGGCTGGGGAGGCGGGATTCGAACCCACGCATGACGGAGTCAAAGTCCGTTGCCTTACCGCTTGGCTACACCCCAATGTTGGGATAATTTATAATAAATAAGTGGGGTGGGATATCGGATTCGAACCGATGACCTCCAGTGCCACAAACTGGCGCTCTAACCAACTGAACTAATCCCACCATATATGTAAAAGCACTTTCGTGCTGTTACTGCACAATAAGTTGGCGCGCTGAGAGGGACTCGAACCCCCGACCTACTGCTTAGAAGGCAGTTGCTCTATCCAGCTGAGCTATCAGCGCATTGGAGCGGGTGATGGGAATCGAACCCACACGACCAGCTTGGAAGGCTGGGATTCTACCATTGAACTACACCCGCGTTACAACGCTCATTATTATACATAACGAGCGATGAAATGTCAAGTCTTTTTTGCAATTTAATTTATTTTAATTTTTATTTCATCATTTTGAGTTGAAATTGCAAGTGTTTTAATATCTTCATCTTGGTTGAAAACTATTGCATTTGCAAGCTTTTCTTCAACATCACGCCTTACACAATCGCGAAGTCCCCTTGCATTTTTCTTGGAGCCAAATGCTTTTTTTGCAAGATAAACAGGAACACTTTCATCATAAGTCGTAGTAATAGCTTTATCCTTAAGGCTTTCAACAAGTTCATCAAGCATAAGTTTGGCAATCTTTTCAAAATTATCATGAGTAAGTTGGTTGAAAATAACAACCTCATCTACCCTACCCAAAAATTCAGGGCGAAGAAAACGCTCAAGAGCTTTCATTGTAACTTCTGCGTTAATATCATTTGCAGTTTTATTAAAGCCTAATGACGCAGAATCAGTTGAGCCGGCATTAGAAGTCATAATAATAATTGTATTTTCAAAATTAACATTTCTTCCCTGTGCATCGGTAATTCTGCCCTCATCAAGAATTTGAAGAAGAATGTTAAGCACATCTTTATGTGCTTTTTCAATTTCATCAAAAAGAATAATGCTGTAAGGCTTGCGTCTCACTTTTTCAGTAAGTTGGCCTGCATCATCATATCCCACATAACCCGGAGGCGAACCGATAATACGCGATACGCTGAATTTTTCCATAAATTCGCTCATATCAAGGCGAATGAGATTATCAGGGCTGTCAAAAAGACTGTCTGCAAGTCTTTTAACAAGTTCGGTTTTGCCGACACCGGTAGGACCTACAAAAATAAATGACTGCGGTCTTTTTTTCGGGCTGATGTTTACTCTGCCCCTGCGTACAGCATTGGCAACCTTTTCTATTGCAACATCCTGACCGATAATATGCTCTTTTAATTCATTTTCAAGATTTGCAAGCTTTTTAACATCATTTTGCTCAATTTTAGTAGCCGGAATTCCGGTCCAAAGTGAAATAACTTTAGCTAAATCAGCCTCTAAAACTTGATTATCGGCTGCTTTTTCCTTGAGTTCAGCCAACTTCTCATCAAGCTGCAAAACTTCACTCTTAAGCTTTGTAACAAGCTCATAATCTATTTCTTCATTGTCTTCAGGATTAGAAAGATTATCTATATTTGTTTCTAACAGATTTTTGCGTTCAAGTGCCATCTGATATTGGCTGATAGCAGGATTGCGCAAATTCGCACTTGTACAGCTTTCATCAAGCAAATCAATAGCTTTATCAGGAAGATACCTATCAGTCACATATCTTTCTGACATAGTAACAGCCTTATAGACTAATGAATCGGAAATCTGAACCTTGTGGTAATCTTCATAATAGCCTTTAATTCCTACAAGCATTTTATATGCATCGTCAATAGAAGGTTCTTCAACTTTAATAGGCTGAAATCTTCTTTCAAGCGCTGCATCTTTTTCTATATATTTTCTGTATTCATTAAAAGTTGTTGCACCGATAACCTGAATTTCACCGCGTGAAAGTGCCGGCTTAAGAATATTTGCGGCATTCATAGTTCCCTCTGAATCGCCTGTGCCTACAAGATTATGCACTTCATCAATAAATAAAATTATATTGCCCTCGTGCTTAACTTCATCAACAAGACCTTTAATTCTGCCTTCAAACTGGCCCCTAAATTGCGTACCGGCAACAAGTGCAGTAAGGTCAAGAAGATAAATTTCTTTATCTGCGAGACGAGCAGGAACTTCACCCTTTGCAATTTTAATAGCAAGGCCCTCGGCAATAGCTGTTTTACCTACACCCGGTTCACCGATAAGGCAAGGGTTATTTTTAGTTCTTCTGCAAAGGATTTGAATCGCACGGGAAATTTCATTTTCACGGCCGATTATATTATCTATTTTGCCCTGTTTTGCACGGTCAGTAAGATTGGTACAATAAGTATTAAGGAACTTTCTTGAATCATCCTTACCGTTTTTCTTTCCTCTTTTACGCTTTTTACCGCTTGAATCTTTAACTTGATTTGCAAGTTCATCTTTATCAACTTCATCATTAGTTGAAAGCGCACCGTTAATTAAATCGGAAAAAGGCATAGTTTGGGCGCCGTCAAAATTCTCGGGATTAAACATTTCACCCAAGCTATCCATATCAAAATCGCCCATATTTTCCATAAGGTTTGCCATTTGCTCTGATGCAGCTTCAATTTCTTCATCGGAAATGCCAAGCTTATCAATCATTTGATTGATAGAGCCTATATTGAGTTCCCTTGCGCATTTAATGCAAAGTCCTTCCGGTGTAACCTTATCATTTTCCATTTTTTGAATAAACACAACCGCAGGTCTTTCACCGCAGCGTGAACACATTTGTTGTTTCATTGAATCACCTCGTGTTAGGCAGTTGATTATTTTTCAGAAGAATTGCTCTGTTTTTTATTTTCCTTAAGTTGACGAATAAAGCCCGGTGCATAACCAAAAAGAGATGCAAAAGCAAGAATTGCGGAAATAATAACCATAATCATAATAACGGTATTATTAAGTTCCAAGCCTTTAAACAAATCTATTGAAAGAAGTGCGCCGTTAGGACCTATTGCAATAATGGTAATCATAAAGGTATAAAATACAACAGTTGCAAGTTTGCCCCACACTTCAGCAGCAACAGGGCGCATACCTTTAGCCATAAGTATACCGGCGCCTATAACCATAAGCAATTCCTTAAATATAAAAAGGAATAATATATATTTAAGCGGACCATCCCAAAACTTAACAAGTAATATAATAACAATAGCTATCTGTGACAGTTTATCTGCAATAGGGTCAAGAATTTTGCCGCTGTCTCTTATACACATCTGACGCTGCCGACGAAGCTAGAAGT
>OWIP01001544.1_pt1 | contig 13970 bp, 6 predicted proteins | sample 1732581 | NCBI WGS metagenome assembly OWIP01 (sample SAMN05065731, study PRJEB22554) | human gut metagenome | biome: ENVO:2100002; feature: ENVO:00000062; material: ENVO:00002003 | host: Homo sapiens | place: USA
ACACTTCTAGCTTCGTCGGCAGCGTCAGATGTGTATAAGAGACAGGTATTAACATGACGACAATCTCACAGGTAAGCAAGCTTTCTTGGCGGGCGATCGAACAAGATTATTCCTTGGATAAATATGAGGAAGAACTGGAGAAGATCGTTCACCAACCCCGGAATTATACCCCTTATATCGTAGCCATTGGAGCAGGATTCGCTTGCGGAGGATTCTGTAAATTATTCGGATGCGACTGGATGGCATTCCTATTCGCTTCCATTTGCGCTTTCGTCGGGTTTAGGGTACGAGCCCGCTGTGTCGAGGCCGGACTTAACGTATATATGAGTATCGCGGCGGCGGCTTTCGTATCCACCTGTTTGGCATACGCATCCTCTTTCTCAGGACTATCCGATACGCCTTATCATCCATTATTAGCCTGTGCCCTGTTTATCGTACCGGGTGTTCCCTTGATCAACTTCGTGGATGATATGCTGGACAATCATTTGCTGGTCGGTATTACCCGAGCCTCTAATACAGTCATGATGGTAGCCGCCATGACTTTCGGTATCGCATTCGCCATGCGGGTACTTGTCATGAACGATGTCGAGATCGATCATAAGTTCAGTGAATTGAGTATGGTTCCACATGATCCGTACTACATATACGCGATAGCGGCGGCAATTTCAGCCATGGGTTTCTCCATGATATTCAACATCCAACGTCGACTATTATGGGTAGTGGCCGTAGGAGGTATCATTGCGGTATGTACCCGTAACTTTGTGAACTTCGAATTAGGTTATGGTCCTGTGATCGGCTCGTTTATGGGAAGTTTCGTAGTCAGTGTATTGGCTGTGAAAGCAGTTCATTGGTGCCATGTTCCCAATCACGTATTGACGATTCCATCTGTCATTCCTATGATTCCGGGAGTACTCATGTATCGCTCATTACTGGCATTTATAAACCTGCATGGAGTAGTCGGTGAGGTCACAAACGCATTCTTCAACGGGATCAATTCCGCACTCATCATTCTTTGTATCTCACTCGGTGTAGCTGTCCCGAACATCTTCGCCCGTCGTTACATCGCCAAAGATCGCCAACGACATTTACAAGAGGAACTGGAAAAGCGCCGAGAAAGAGGGAAGTTCATTGAATGGTGAAAAAACTTTTCCATAAAGATTAGTCCGGGAAAAACTGTCGCATAAGGATATGCCAAATTGTTTAATACGTTCAATATATTTAACATATTTCATTAAAAAAAGTCCTATCAATACTATATTTTTGTGACGTTTTGGTGATAGATGTTGCATTCCGCAAGTCTATAAAAGGGAATTTCGGTTAGATTCCGGAACAGAGCCCGCTACTGTAAAACCCATAAGGAGGAAAGCTTCTTCATACCACTGTCTTTTTTAAAGATGGGAAGGTCGCTTTCTAGGTTAGTCAGGAAACCTGCCAGACAAAAATAAGGAATAGATTCTTCCGGGATTTTGGGGAATCATTGGATCGATTGCACTGGAGATGTAAACTGCGTAATTAATTTTTATACATTATGAGACATTTTTATTTGTTCCTGCTAATTGTTAGCGGGATTGTTTTGTCTGGCACCCGAATGATCGCTCAAAGTAGGCCATCGGTGGGAAGTATCAGAGTCGTATCCGGTACGATCGTAGATGAGGATAACAAGGCGATGGCGAACATTGTCATTTACATCAAGGGTACTGATATACGAGTTATTTCAGATACGGACGGGTATTTCTCCTTACCACTCAAGGACACGAAGAACCACGTACTGATCACCAACAGTTACAACACCGTCTCGGCAATCCGAGATATTCCCGCGGGAGAAGGGAATTACGAGATGGATATCCAGTTATCTTACAAGCTACTAGGACTACCCGAGGTAGATATCGTCGGGGCGAAACCACAGAGTTATAACTCCGACATCGCTAATTCGGCTACCCGTATGGATATCCCCGTGATGGAAATACCCGGAACTGTAGGCGTAGCGACCCGGAAATTATTGGAAGACCAACAGGCTACCACCATGACCGAGGCCGTAAGGAACCTAGGCGGCGTGAAAGGCGGACCTTCCGGTGAGGCTTCCAACATCAACGAGGTCTTCTCTTCCCGTGGTTTCTCCATGACGAACTCCCGTAACTATTTCAGGAACGGGGTACGATACCTAAAGTTCTCGAACGACGCTCTATCCAGTATCGAGCGCATAGAGATCCTCAAAGGCCCAGCATCTGTCCTTTATGGAGCGGTAGAGCCCGGAGGTATCATCAACTTTATCACCAAGCCGACCTTATATACGCCCCGGTATGGCGCAACGATCAGATACGGCAGTTACGACTATAAGCAAGCCTCTATCGACATTTCCGGCCCACTGAACGCCAAAAAGACCATCCGTTATCGCTTGAACGGAATGTATGAGGATGCCGATAAATTCAGGAAACCGCAAAACAGCAAACGATACGACATCACCCCAGTCATCGACATTGACTTAGGACGCAAGACCACCCTTAATATCGATGCCGATATCTTCCGGGATAAAAGGACACAGGATCCGGGCGTTTTGCATATCAACAATGAGGTGATAGATAACGGATTCAAGACATTCCTCGGCGAACCGTGGGCCTATGGCAAATTTACCAATAATAGCGTTGGTTTCCAGTTGACCCACCGTTTCAACCAGAACTGGTCATTCAGAAGTTCCGCCCGCCAATATTTCACGCATGAGGATCGTCTGTATTTCCAGATGAAAACCCCTCAGAAGGACAGCACGATTACCCGCCGTTTGGCACATTGGGACGCAAAAATCAATTATACCAATGTATTGGAGGAATTGAACGGCAGCTTCAAGACGGGCTTCATCCAGCATAAAGTAATAGCGGGCTTGGAATACGGATGGCTTACCAACCGAAGGAAAGTAAAAGGGAATATGTACACCCCGATTAGTTATGTTCATCCGGAATATTCCGAAAAACCAGTTGATTTCGAGATGGAACAGAGTACAGACTTACGTATCACCCAACGTACCTACGCGATCTATCTACAAGACCAAGTAAGCTTTTCCGCTCAATGGAAGTTATTGCTTGGCGCCCGTGCAGACTGGGTGAACGATAAACAAGATAATTATATTAAGGATAAAAAAACGGATGAAAACAATTTTGCCATCTCGCCTCGTGTGGGTCTTGTTTATCTGCCCATGCCCGACTTGAGCCTATATGCTACCTACAGTCAGTCTTTTGTCCCTCAATCCGGGCAAACGAAGGATGGCGAGGCATTCGACCCGATTACCTCTAAACAATGGGAAGCGGGAGTCAAGAAATCATTCTTCAACGATCGCTTGAGCACCAGTCTGGCTTTCTATACCTTGTCGAAGACCAACTTGCCGACGATAGACCCGGAAGACGAGGAATATAAGATACTGATCGGCAAGCAGACCAGCAAAGGTATAGAGCTTTCGGTAAACGGAGAGATCACCCCCAGTTGGAGCGTAGCCTTCAATTACGCATATACGCATGCCGAGGTAACGAAAACGAACGACGAGACCTATCCCGTAGGTACGCAACTGGCCAATATCTCACCAAGCCAGTTCAACCTATGGACCTCCTACCTAATCCGTAAAGGCCCGGTTAAAGGCTTATCTTTCGGCGGTGGTTGGTACTTCCAAGGTAAATCCTACGGAAACATGGCACATACGATCGATCTGGACGCCTATCATCTGGTTGACTGTTTCGTGGCTTACAAGCGCAGTTTCTACAAGATCTCGGCGAACTTGAAAAACGTATTCAACCAAGAATATTATACCGGATCCCAAGGGAACTATCTTTTATTCCCCGGCTCGGCCAGGACGCTGATGGTTATGCTAGCGGTCAACTTCTAAAAAAGGCACAAGACATGTCGCATAATTCGATCATTAGAAAGATCATAGTAAAGTTACATTTATACACCGGACTCATATTAGGGCTAATAATAACCCTAATATGCCTCTCCGGCACAGCGATCGTGTACAAGCCGGAACTTGAAAAACTATCTGTCAAGGATATCGCTTTTGTCAAGCCAGCCTCCCGAACCGTGTCGCCGCAAACTTTGCTAGAGAACGTAAGGCACGAATATCCACAAGCTAAGATCAATAATATGGTCTTATACGGAGGCGAGGATTGCGCCTACAGTTTCCGTACTACATTCCCGGATGAGAAAGGCCGTATCCAGATCTATGTCAATCCCTATACAGGGGAAGTTACGGGAGTGGACAGATACCGGCATAAGGTTTTTCAATGGTTATACGACTTTCACGTGAACCTGCTATTGAAAAAGCAAGGAGCGACCATCGTCGCCTTATCGGGATTCCTGTTGATTTTCCTAACTCTCTCCGGCTTTCTATTATTACCCAAGCGTCGTATCTTCTCCGTGAACCGAAAGATGGGCTTGAGAGCCAAGCTTTTCAAGTCGCATTCCATCATAGGTATATGTACATCCCTCTTTTTGCTGGTCATCGCTTTTACCGGCTCTTATTTCGGGTTCAAGAAAGAATATCAATCTTTCTTTGAATCCATATCCGCAGGAAAAGCAGTCGCACCGGCACCAAAAACAGATAAATACACAGGTGATTGGGTATCATTGGATTCCGTTTTAGCGACCGCCCAAGAAGAGTTCAAAGAGGGAACCCCGACAATGATCTTCTTCCCGAAAGACAACACGTCTGTCTTCTCCGTACGGATGTATCAGGAAGGGGACTTCGAAAGAACGGGAAGCAACCATATCTACATCCATCCTATCACCGGAAAGGTCGTCGCCACAAACCTATGGAAAGACAAACCGGCCGCCGAGAAGCTTGTCCGCTCCATGTACTTTGTCCACTTCGGCACTTTCCTCGGGCACTTCTCCAGAATCCTATGGATCCTCATAAGCCTAGCCGTACCGTTTCTCTATTTCACTGGTTTTTACATTTGGGTTATTCGCCATCGGCAGAAACAATACCCTTTCCGGAAAACATAAGTCCAGGAAATCTCATCGCATAAGGAATTTTTATATATTTGTAGTATTGTGTAATATACGAAAAAAGAAATGTCATGGAACGAATAACGATTCCTTATGCGGTAGCGGATTTTATAGATTTACGGGAGCGTAAGTTCTATTATGTGGATAAAACGAGCTTTATCCCCGGATTGGAGAACTACAACGCCCCGGTCTTCCTGCGTCCCCGTCGTTTCGGGAAAAGCCTACTCGTATCCACTCTTGCCTGTTACTACGATCGCACCAAGGCCGATCGTTTCGAGGAATTGTTCGGCGGCACTTGGATCGGGGAACACCCGACGGAGGAACATAGCCGCTACATGATCGTACGCTATGATTTCTCCGCTATGGCCATGGCAGATGACATGGAGGGGTTGGAGCGGAATTTCAACCGCTTGAATTGCTCTCCCGTGGAGATCATGGTGACACACAACCGGGACTTATTCCAAGACTTCCAGTTTACCACCAAAGGCAATGCCTCCCAAATGCTGGAAGAGGCCTTGGGGTATGCCCGTGAGCATGACCTCCCGAAGGTTTACATATTGATAGACGAATATGATAATTTCACCAATCAATTATTAACCGCCTATAAGGATCCGCTCTATGAGCAAGTAACCACGAAGGACAGCTTCCTGCGTACCTTCTTCAAGGTAATAAAGAAAGGTATTGGCGAAGGCAGTATCCGAACTTGTTTCTGCACGGGTGTCCTTCCCGTAACGATGGACGACCTGACGAGCGGGTACAATATAGCGGAGATCCTCACCTTGCAGCCACGCTTCCTAAATATGCTGGGATTTACCTATGAGGAGGCCAACGCTTACCTAAGGTATGTCATCGACAAATATGGTATGGGGCAAGACTCCTTTGAGGAGCTTTGGCAACTCATCGTAAATAATTATGATGGTTATCGTTTCCGTCCGGGAGCCGAACCTTTGTTCAACTCTACGATATTGACTTATTTCTTTAAGAACTTCGCGGCGCTGAATGGCTTTATCCCCTCTGAACTGGTCGATGAGAACCTGCGTACCGATATCAGCTGGATCCGTCGTCTGACCCTATCCATGGAAAACGCAAAAGAAATGCTTGATGCTTTGATTATCAATGATGAGTTATCTTACAACATCGCCGACCTATCCAGTAAGTTCAACAAGAAGAAATTCTTCGATAAGAACTTCTATCCGGTCAGCCTCTTCTATCTGGGCATGACCACGCTGAGGAATAATTACCGTATGGTGTTACCCAACCTCACGATGCGCAGCATCTACATGGACTATTACAACGAGATGAACCATATAGAAGGTGGCGCTCCCCGTTATGTACCCACCTACGAACGCTTCACGGAAGACCGCCGTTTCGAACCGTTGGTACAAAACTACTTCGAGCAGTATCTCGGGCAGTTCCCGGCGCAGGTATTCGACAAGATCAACGAGAACTTCATCCGTTGCTCCTTCTTCGAGCTTTGCTCACGCTACTTGAGTAGTTACTATACGTTCGCCATCGAACAGAACAACTCGGCGGGCCGCTCCGATTTCGAGATGACCGGCATACCCGGCACGGATTATTACAAAGACGATCGCATCGTGGAATTCAAGTATTTCAAGGCGAAAGAGGCCGAACACATGCTGGCGCTAAACGATCCTCGCCCCGAGGACGTGGCGCAAGTACGTGCTTACGCCAAGGATACCAAACTGAAATTCCCTATATATAATGTACGCTCGTACATTGTATATATCTGCGCCAATAAAGGATGGAAATGCTGGGAGGTTACCGAATAAATAAAGCCTAGCCGTACCACTCCTCCATTTCACGGAGTTAACTTCATCGGCAAAGTAAGTTAACTCCATCGACGAAGTAAGTTAACTCCATCGACGAAGTAAGTTAACTTACCAAATCGGGGTTTCCCTATCAGATAAGAATCCACTAACCAGAAGTAAATATTCCGGCAAATTCCGATTCTCGGACCACTTCATCTCTATACCGAACAACTCCGAGGTAGTACGTCCCAGATCGAACCCACAGGCTTCAAGGGAACGACGAATCCGCGAGGGGTAGCGGCAAGCCTTACCAGATCTACGTGCACACTCTTCCCAAGGGCAAAGGATACAACTACCGGCATAAAACGCCCGCCCATTATATTCCTCCTCCAACGCAAGAAGACGTTTATCCAATCGGCTCCTTTCCCGGTGCATCAACTCTTGCCCCGCTTCCACCGCATCCGGTACATCCAATACGACAGGAGTAATCCGCGTACAAACAATCAATAGATTCCGAAACCCGGATAAATAGTCCTCCGAATCATTAAAAGGCGGACAACTCCAACTGTTTCCATACCTACGACACTCCCGGCAATAGGCCATGAAACGCCGCTCATCCCGATAACGTAAGATATAATCATCCACAGGGATGGTTCTTGTATAATCGTAGCTTTTATATTCGATCATATGAAAAGAAAATTTTCTTGTAAAGAAATAAAAAAATCAGCAACTACATACATTATAATACAGGGAACACAGTACAGCTACACGTGAAGCTTTCAATGAAAAAACAATGGCATGGTATTATGGTGATATACTCCGGGATCGTCGCAAGGAACGCAAATTAACCCAAAAGAAGCTAGCTTGTAGTCCGATAAAAAGATATATGATCTTACCATTATAAGATGTATGATCTTACCGTTGTAAGATGTATAATCTTATCGCCGTAAGATCATACATCTTTCACGGAATCTGTAACGCTAGAGTACTCTCATGAGTAAGAGAGAGCGCTCTAGCGAAATCAAGAGATGATTTACTTCACGACAAACTTAACAGAGACTTTCTCTGTACCTTTTACCGCTGTAAAGCCATAAACACCTTTATTCAAGTTTACTGTTTTCACGTCATCAGAAGAGGTGATCGCATAAGTAGATACTACAGAACCTGCGGTGTTCGTGATGTAACCGGTATAACCGGCTAGATCTTTTACATGCAAGGTATTGTCGGAATAAGAGATGTTTGCGGTTGCGGCCGCTGATTTCGTGGCTGTACCGGTTACGGTTACTTTACAGTACGTGTTATATTTACCATTAGCTGTAATTAATTTGATTTCAGTTGTACCCGGAGCTACAGCCGTAACTTTACCCGTTTGATCAACTGTCGCAACAGCAGTATTCTTAGAAGACCATACCGCACCCGTTAAAGAAGCATAAGCAGATTGTACAGACGCAACTAATTGATAGGTTCCACTTCCACTCAAAGAAATAGCTTTCTTATTAAGCCAAATGATAGGAGTTGCCGCTACTAAATTATCACCCGGTTCTGTTCCCGATGTCGTTCCCATAAAACTATTCCAGCTCCAAGCATCCCAAGTACCATTCTGGACTTTTCGGCTTGATGCCCCGTATCCGGAATAAGAGAAATCTTGAGTATAGGAATCACGAACGAAATAACTCCAATAACCGGAATACCAACCAGCGAACCAGTGGTTAGTTGCCGTAGCCGTAGCCACCCAATAGTCATAATCATAAGCAGGATAACTTGTTCCATTTGAACCAAATGGATGATAAATAACACCTGATGATTTTCCTTGGTTTATAGCAGTTCTTGCAAGTGTTGCCGCATTATCTGGATAAGTATAACTAACATGAGCTTTAGCGCTGTCTAACTGAAAAGATATTTGCATTGAAGTCGCTCTTGGTTCACAGTATCCAATGCCATTAATCGTATAACCCATTGAACCTGTATATTGAACCAATCCAACCAAACGGGGATCAGCTTTCATCACAGACTCAAATAGGCTCAATCCAGAAATGGTATCTACATCAGCAGACCATCGATATCCCCATACCATATTATCGGGTACGGTTTTATCAGTGTCATGCCAAGTCAAAACTATAGCCGCACGGTTTTCACCATCACCTACCCAGAAATCAATACTGTCAAAAGAAAAAGTACGGTTACTCCTTGCGGACATCAAAGCCGCTTTCTGTTTTTCCGCCGGTAAATCCGAACGTAACACACCTTGTACCATACGCTGTGCGCTGATACTTCCCGCCATTAAGATTAATGCGAGAAAAAGATAAAGCTTTTTCATGCTCATCAATGTTTAATTTGTTAATACATTATTTATTTAACAACGATCGTCTTGCTCATCCGATCATTATCTTTTACCACTACTATAATATAAGCACCTCTTGAATATTGGATTGGATGAGACTCGTTAATTCCCGATATCTTAAAAAGATCCAATATAGCGCCATTCATATTTACAATATAGCAAGAATAACCTTCCAGATTATTCAAATGCAATCGACCTTCATAGTAATAAATCATCGCTTCACCAACACCGATAGCCTCATTACCCACCGGACCGGATGTGGAGAATGGCTCACTATAGAATGTTCCTAATATCTCTTGCCTACCATCACCTTCCTTGATAGCTGTAACTTTTACGATATATTCTGAACTTCCATCTAATTCAGGAATAGAGACCTTGATCTTTTCTTGTTCCCCAGAACGAAGCTCACTCATCAAGCCAGTAAGGATATTACCCTCTGCATCAACCGTGTAAACACCAAATAATACAGGTATCCCATTTACGTACTTATAAATAAACACCTCGTAGAAAGTAGCCTCCGGAACTTTCGGAAATGTTAATATAGCCGTGGAATCTTTTACTTCAACCACGGGATTTTCCAAATTCGGATCTATTACCGTTACTTCACAAGTAGCGGTATAACCACCTTCATCTGTTGTCACCGTAATTGTAGCTACACCGGCGATACCGGCCTTAACCGTACCGTCGTTAGTTACTGTGGCTACCGTGGCATCCGAAGAACTCCAAGTTACTGATTTATTAATCGCATTGGATGGAGATACCACCGCTGCTAATACAGCCTCCTCACCTTTATTCAAAGACAAAGAAGACGCATTTAGGCTAACACCCGTAACATTTGCCCCCGGTTTTTCCAGTTCCGCAGAAACAATCACTTTACAAGTAGCTGTATAGCCTCCATCAAGGGTTGTTACCGTGATCGTAGCAGTTCCTTCCTCATATGCGGAAACATTGCCATCTTCATCGACTTCCGCAACCAATCGATTATCACTTGACCAGTTTACAGTTTTTGTTTTAGCATTTTCCGGAAGAACTGTCGCTATTAATTGAGCAGAACGCCCTATTAGCAACTCCAGCCGATCTTGATTTAAAGAAACACCTGTCACTTTTATAATACCCTTTCCCACAGACAATGTGCACGTCGCAACAAACCCACCAGTATCAGTCTTCACTCGAATTGCCGTTTCACCGTCAGCTAATGCTTGGATCTCTCCTGTTTTAGAATTAACTGTCGCAACATTTTCATCACTGCTAGTCCATGTCACACTTTTTTCCACATCCGGCTTTGTTGGATCAGTTTGTACTTCATAAGATAAAGTGAAATGCTCACCAATAGCCGCTACTCTTTGAGAAGACTCTAAAGTCACACCCCAAACCCCTAAGCTCTTATCAGTCACATGGATTTGAACAGAATCTTTAAAACCGCCATCTATCGCCTCAAACACAACTCCTGTTGTCCCAACCTTTGATGGTTTATAACCTCCGTTCAATCCTGAGGGATCCGGTTTTACATAAGTAATAATATCCTCATCTTCGATAACCACTTCAGGAAGCATTGTACTAGAAGCGCAAGACGCATTCATTGGATAATAATTAAATTTAAATTTAGAGCGCAAATCATAAACCTGTCCATCATTTATATCCCATAATATATCTTTAGGTTCTACACTAAAGGATTCTAGAGGTATTTCTCCTTGTACATAAACCATACACGTGTCAGACGCTTGACCATCTTCCGATGTTGCTATGATTGTATGCTTAGACATATTGCGACATTGAAATAAACCATTTTCATCAATATAAGTAGAACCACTCCATTTTACCGAAGAGAAACTAACATCATCAGGATAAACTTTTGCGGTGAACTGAAACCTTTCATTTTGTCCCACTTTCACAATTCTATCTGGTACAAGAATTGTTAATCTGGCAGCAGCAACTTTTGCAACAGTTATCTGACATTCTGTAGAAGCCAAACCATTTTCAAGATATACTTCAATATTTGCTTTCCCTTCTTTATGGGCCGTAACCAATCCTCCATCATCAACAGAAGCTATCGTTTCATCCGATGAAACATATAAGACTTTTACAGGTTCTACGTCTCCCCACTCTATTTGAGGTTTTAACTGAAAAGTTTCATCGGTTTTCATAAACAATGAACTTTTTTCCAATTCGAACTTAGTTAAATCATTTGCACTACACAGAAGACAAGAGATTTCACTCGTTTCCCCTGTCTGCGAGTCCTGGACTGTCGCTATAAGTGTTCCTGTCCCTTGAGTATCATCATAACAGTTCAAAACTAAATTCTCACCGTCAAAACTGTCAAATCCCCAACGATCCGCTAAATCTCCTTCAACTCTAGCATCTATAATATCAATATAATCAGGCTTAGCTGGTTTAAAAACAACAGGAATTTCCAAAAACCACTCTCCGGCACCATCATTATAATTATATTTTACAGTCTTATTTTTAAAGGCCGCACCTTCATACTCAAACGAACAAGAAAGTTGACACGAAGCTAAAGCATCACTACCCGCAGCTGAAACAGTAATAGTCACTTCACCACTACCCTTTGCTTGTATCACTCCTGCATTACTAACAGAAAAAACAGTTTCATCACTAGAAGACCATTTCAAATCCTTCGAACTGGCATTGTCCGGCCTAACAATAGCGGAAAGCTGTAGCTTGTCATTCAGGTTCATCGTTATGACATCTTCTGGCAGCAACTCTCCTGAAGATGCGAATCGCAATTCTATTTTTTCGACAGGTATAAATGTTTCTACCGTTACCTTACGTTTAGTTACAGACAAAGTTTCTCCGGTTATTTCCGATTTAATTGTCGCAATAATTTCAGCGACACCAGCAGAATGAGCAGTAACATTCGCATAATATGCCGTTCCTTCCACCGTTACGATATTTTCATCGGATGAAGTCCACTCTATCTTTTCTCCTAATTCTATTCTATTATCTACAGGAGTCAGCACTCTTTCTTTTGTTTCTCCAACATATAATTCTACAGAAGATTCCTTTAATGTCATTGCTGGACGCTTGACAGTAACAGAACATTTCGCAGAAAGTGTCGGGCGTATCTTACTCTTCGCTGTAATTATCGCAGTACCATAAGTGACACCAATGACAGTACCATCTTCCGAAACCCTCACAATTTCAGGATGAGAACTACTCCATTCTATTGTCTCTTCCGCTAATCCTGTAACAGCCAATGTTAAAGTTTTTTCTTTTCCTTCCAGTGTCACCTCTTTTTCATTAAACTCAAAAGGAGCTACTGTTGAAGTTGTCAACTTTACGACAACTTGTTTATTTACGATCTTACCATTTGAGTTAAACTCAAAATTAAGTTGAATTTCTTTCACTTCTTGGATACTCTCCACGATCGGAGCAATAGTCAACGTGTTATTTATCACCTCCGCACTAATTAGTTCCGGATTCGGATTCACAATCGTAGTAACAACCGCTGAAATCATATTATCACCATCTTCTATAATCTCATCCATTGATTTACTATACTTCGTATTTTCAGCGGAAAACGTAATTTCGCTAGGTAAACCGTCTGTGATTGTCGGAGCCATGTTATCCGGGAACACAGGCAAAGCAGGGAACCAATAATTCACTTTCTCATAAGGATAGCGACCTACCATTGTTCCGTTCGTATCCCCTCTTCCGTCTGTTTTAATTACCGCTAATTCATGTTCCGGGTTTAAGAATTCATGATAAAGGAAACAATACATATTATCATCCACCGGATCAATACGGAATCCCGTACCATAAAGACGCCAATCTCCTTTATCTAGCTTTGTAAAGTCGAATACTTGATAAAAAGAATCCTTATCTATGTCATAACAGAAAATCTTATATCCCGTGAACCAACTACCGGAGCCTTGTCCTTTCCAATAGATCTTATTCTCTTTCGTACTGGCACAGAAACCATCGGCGGTCCATGCATACCAAGAGTTGGGAATCTCCTCAATACCATCCGTTGTTGGTATATCTACCTTTTGCGTTGTTAACGTATATGGATTCACTTTCCACATATAAGGCATTGTCGCTCCGGTACCAGTTAACTCGAATGTCACGCTAGCCCATAAATTACCATCTTTAGAAAGCACGATAGAGCCCAAGCCATGATTACTATCCTCCTCGGGCTTCAATATCATATTGATAACTTTATCTTCTTTCGGATCGATCACCAACAATCCTTTCGTTTGATGTACCGCAAATACATATTTTCCAACACGGATCATGGTTCCAATCTGTGAATGATACAAATCGCTGGAAGAAATTCCCGTCGTTCCTTCGATTGCGCTGGCCTCGATAGACATCTGGTTTTCATCATATTTTCCGGTCTTTTCATCGTATCCTGTATGAAAAACATAAATACCATTACTCGTTCCGATATAACCTTTCGTCAGATCCACTCCTAAAAAAGAACGTCCATCAGCTCCTGCGCTGTTGATCGTCTGAAATTCCTTCTTCACTTGCATCGTTTTCGCGTCAATTACCGCTAAGCGACTTCCCTCTACAGATGCCGCACCATCTTTTGATTGCTTGGACACGATATACAACAAATCCCCATAAATCGTACCGAACTGGCTCGTACATCCCAATTCATGTCCCGGATTCTCTCTTTGGAACGCGTTATATGTCCAAGTCCCATCATCCGACAGGAAGTTCACCGAACTGTTTTGGTGCCCGTACCAATCTTCGTTTACGATAAAGGTACCTTTCGTGTAATCCACGCTTTCATTGGATCGAAGCATCGAGGCTCGTGCCTGCGAACCGGGTAATTCAGGTAATTGCAATTTCTGTTTCTCTATCCTGTCTCTTATACACATCTCCGAGCCCACGAGACCGGAGCCTATCTC
>OWIP01001570.1_pt1 | contig 13819 bp, 10 predicted proteins | sample 1732581 | NCBI WGS metagenome assembly OWIP01 (sample SAMN05065731, study PRJEB22554) | human gut metagenome | biome: ENVO:2100002; feature: ENVO:00000062; material: ENVO:00002003 | host: Homo sapiens | place: USA
CTTCTAGCTTCGTCGGCAGCGTCAGATGTGTATAAGAGACAGGGAATCAGCTGCAAACGGTGCTCCACCGGCTGCAGTTTGCTGATGCCGCGTGCTACTTGCCGCATGGTCAGCCCCAGATGGAGCGCAACCGTCGCGGCAAGCAGGATGTTCTGGATGTTGTGTTCCCCCAGCAGGCGAGTTTCGCACGCGATTTCCTCCGCCGACGTATGCAGGACGAATCGGCTGCCCATCGGGGAAACCGTCACATCCGTTGCCCACACGTCCGCATCCGGGCTGTAATGCAGGCAGCAGAGGCGCTTTTCTTTCTCCGTGCGGTCATAGAGTTCACGGCAGATTGCGCCGTCATCCGGGAAAAAGCAGCAGCCATCCGCCGGAACAGCGTCCATCAATTCATATTTCGTATTTTTGATGCGTTCCAAGGTATGGAAGGTGTCCAAATGCTGCGGACCGACGCTCGTCAGCACGCCGTAACGCGGATGCACCAGTCGACAAAGTTCCTTGATATCCCCGACGTGCCGTGCGCCCATTTCCGCCACAAACACCTGCGTCGCAGGCGTCAGGCGCTCACGGATGATTTTCGTCACGCCCATCGGCGTATTGAAGCTGCTCGGGGTAATCAGCGTCTGATACTTCTCCTGCAGAATCGTGCCGAGAATGAACTTGACGCTCGTCTTGCCGTAGCTGCCGGTAATGCCGATTTTGATGATGTCCGGGCGCGCCGCCAGCTTCTTCTGCGCGTCGCGGAAGTACATTTCGCTCACGAGCTTCTCAATCGGCCACGCCAGCAATCCGCCCAACGCCACCCAGAGCGGCAGCAGCAGCGGCAGCAGCCCGCAGAAGTACACCTTCGTCAGCAGCGCAACCGGCGTGCAGAGCAGCGTGTAGACAACGCCCATGACAATGTACGTCCGCTTGACGCGCATCGTGACGACAAACGGCTTTTTCGCCTTCTTCTGCTGGAAAATCGACCGGCACCACCAGCCGCCCGCGACCGCTAGCGCCGCATTCACCAGCGCCAGCAGGATTTTGCCGACGCTCATGTCCAGCATCCGGTCAACGCTCCGGTACGCCAAATACAGCAGCGTCAAGTACGCCGCCAGCGTGACGCCGGGCAGCAGCGCGCGCTTCCAATTGCGCCGCAGTGTCCGGAAATAGCCGGGAAATTGGTAGCTTTCCAGCTGGAAATCATGCATCAGGCTCCGTTGTGCCAGCAGCATCGCCAAGGCAGTCGCCAGCGCCGGAAGCCATTTCAGTAAGTTTATCACCTGATTCACTCCTGCCCCATCCAAATCAGTTTAGCAGAAACTGACGCACAATCGTCTGAAAGCGCGCCGCCTGCTCCAGATATGCGAAATGCGTGCCGCCTTCCAGCACCACCAGACCGCTGTCGGCAATTTCCTTTTCCATCTGCTGCCCCATCCACAGCGGCGTTTCCGGGTCGCGGTCGCCCCAGATGAGCAGCGTCGGGTTCTTGATATGCGAAAGCAGCGCACTCTGGTCATAACCCACGACCTTGACGAACGTCTTGCGCATTTCCGGTGACAGGGCGGCGTAATCCCGCGAGCCGTACTTCTGCACGAGATTCTCCTGCCACTTGTCCGGCAGACTGCCGAAGAGGTGCGTCTTTTTCGCTACACCAACGAGCTTTTTCAGCCGCTGATACCGCTGCGACTTCTTGCTCTTTTCGCTGGATAGCTTCGGCCGTATGCCCGCCGCGCCTGTCAGAATCAGCTTTTCAAAACGCTCCGGATGGTCGGCGGCGAGCTCAATCGCCACGCGTCCGCCGAAGGAATGCGCAATCACGCTGCACGGTAGAAAGTCGAGCTTCGTCAGCAGTTCCAGCAGATTCGCGGCGAAATCCGGCACACCCCACGGCTGCGGCGGAAATCCGCTTTCGCCATGCGCCGGAAAATCCACCCGAAGCACGGTCACGTCCGGCGTGAGCGCATCGCTAATCCCCGCCATCAGCTTTTCCGAGCAGCCCCAGCCATGCAGCAGCACCACTTTTCTTTCGCCGTGGCCGCTGATTTCATAATGGACGCGGATGCCCTGAAGCGTCATTTCCACAAAACGCATCTCCTTTTCAGCCGTCGATTCGCCAAATGTATCGGCACTTGACGGCGCTGATTTCCCAACGGTCGCGGATTTCCTGCGGCACGGCCACGGTTCTTTCCAGCGTGCAGCCCAGCCCCAGGCATGTCTTGCGGCTCGCCCAGTTATCCGGGTCAGTCGTGATGACGACGCTGCTTTTGCCATGCAGGGCAATCAGCGGACGCAAGAGCGCACAGGCGCGGCGCGCGTAGTGATTGCCGCGATACGGCGGGTCAACATGATAGCCGATATGCCCGAAATAGTACACACAGGGGCTTTCCCCCATCCGCAGGGAGATGCGTCCAACTTCCCGGTGCGTCCCGTGCGGCACAATCATATAGTCATACACGCGGCCGAATCCCATTTCTTTTTCCGGCGGATAGAGCCGCAAGGGCAGCAAGTCAATCACGCCATCGGAAAACTCAGCACGCACTCTGCGAAACAGCATCCTTACACATCCTGTATCTGCACCTGCGGAAGCAGGGCAGCAAAATCATCGGGGCGAATCAGCTGCGTCCCCTCGGTCATTACCGACGCACAGCCCGCCGCCGCGCCATACGCCAGTGCATGGCGAACGTCCCCTGTTTTCTCCAAGCCAGCCATCACACCGCCGACCATTGCGTCGCCCGCGCCAACGGTGGACTGCACCCGCACCGGAATCGCCGGGGCAAACATGGCGCCGCTTTCCGACACCCACAACGCACCCTCTCCGCCGAGGCTCACGAGCACATTCTGCGCGCCCATCTCAAGCAGTTCCAGCGCCGCCTGATGCACATCCGCCATCGTCGGCAGCGGACGGTTCATGGCGGCTTGCAGTTCACTTCGGTTCGGCTTGACGAGGAACGGACGCGCTGCCAGCCCTGCCATCAGCGCCGCGCCGCTCACATCCAGCACAAACAGGCGCTCCGGCAGGGAGAGCATCAGGTCGCGGTAATACTCCGGCGGACATTCCGGCGGCAGCGACCCTGTCAGGACGACATACTGCCCCGCAACTGTCTTTTCCGCCAGCAAGTCCGAAAACGCCCGCTGATTCTCCGCATTGACCGGCGCGCCGGGTTCGTTCAGCTCCGTCACGCCCGTGCCGTCCTGCGGGACAATCTTCATGTTCGTGCGCACGTCGCCGTCCACGGGCAGGAAAACATGCGTCACCTGCTCGCCGTCCAGCTTGCGGCGAACCGCGTCAATGCCGTTTTTGCCCGCACAGCCGAGGACGCAGGACGCAATGCCCAGCCGACGCGCAGTAATGGCGACATTGATACCCTTGCCGCCTACATCCTGCCGCGCGGACAGGACGCGGTTCACATCGCCCACCGTGAAGGAACGGAGCGACACCGTGCGGTCAAACGAGGGATTCAGGCACACACAAGCCAGCATGGGCAAACCTCCCCATCATCAGCAGTCCATCCCATTATATCATGATTCCCCGCATGATGCAACCTGACGCGGAAAGAAAAAGGCTGCCCCGTATTCGCTCGGAGCAGCCAAATGGACTCATTCCTTAATGCTGTAGGCATTCAGCGCGTTCTGCATCGTGATCTGTGCAAACGTTTCCAGCGGAATTTCGCGCAGCGCGGCAATTTTCTCCGCCACATAGCGCACGTTCGTCGGCTCATTTCGGCGGCCGCGGACGGGTTCGGGCGCAAGGTACGGGCTGTCCGTCTCAATCAGGATGCGGTCAAGCGGCACATTCACCGCGGCTTCCTGCAATTTCGGCGCTTTCTTGAAGGTCACAGGCCCCGCAAAGCTGATGAAGTACCCCAGTTTCAGGTACTCCTTCGCAATCTCCCAGCTGCCGGAAAAGCAGTGGATGATGCCGCCGGTTAAATGCTTCTTGTGGCGCTTCATGATGTCCAGCATGTCCTGATGCGCGTCCCGGATGTGGTATGCCACGGGCAGCGACAATTCCCACGCCAGTTCCATCTGCGCTTCGCAGACCGTCATCTGCGTTTCGCGCGGCGACAGGTCATAGTAGTAATCCAGCCCGATTTCGCCAATGGCGACGACTTTCTCTTCCTTCGACCAGTCCGCCAAGCGCTGCAAATCATCCTCCACGAAGCCCTTCGCCTCGTGCGGATGGATGCCGATGGCGGCATAGCAGCCCGGATGCGCCGCTGCGAAATCTGCGCTGTGCCGGGAGGTCGCCATGTCCGAGCCAATCACGGCGTACCGGGTGACACCTGCTTCCGCCATGCGGGTCAGGACGTCCTCCCGGTCGTCGTCGAATTTCGGCTCATCGACGTGGCAATGAGAGTCAAACAGCGCCATCATCCGATGATTGCACCGTCCTCCACGCCCTCGCCGACGCTCATCAGGCGCAGATTATCCTCGTCATCGACAGCGGAGAGAATCATGCCCTGACTTTCGATGCCCGCAATCTTGCGCGGCGCGAGATTCACGACCGCCACGACCTGCTTGCCGACGAGGTCTTCGGGCTTGTAGTACTTCGCGATGCCGGAGAGAATCGTGCGTTCGCCGTCCTTGCCGAAGGAGAGGCGGAATTGCAGGAGCTTGTTACTCTTCTCCACCTTCTCGCAGGACAGCACGCGCGCCACCTGCATCTTGCACTTGCAGAAATCATCGAAAGCGATTTCCGCCGGGAAATCAGGCGTTTCGTGCTTCTTTTCCGCCTTCTTTTCGGGCTTGGCGGCAGGCTTCTTTTCTTCCTTCTTCGGCTCTTCGGCGGGTGCGTCGCGTTCGATTTCCTTCTGGATGTCCAGACGCGGGAACAGCGCCGCGCCCTTATGCACCGTCAAGGCTTCCGGCAGTACGGCAAACGGCTTGCAGACGGAATCCCACGTCTTGAGCGCGTCGTCGGTCACGCCCAGCTGCTCGAAGATGCGTTCCGGCGTGCGCGGCATGACGAAGCCGATCATCACGGCGACGCGGCGGACGCACTCCGCCAGCGTGTACAGCACCGTCTTCAGACGCGGCTGACCTTCTTCGCTGCGGCCCAGCACCCACGGCTGCGTCATGTCGATATACTTGTTGCAGTCGCTGATGAGCTTCCATGTTTCCACCAGCGCGTTGGAGAACTGGAAGGCGTTGACGTAGTTCTCCACCTTGCCGGAAAGCTGCTCCGCCTCGTCCCAGATGGGCTTGTCAACAGCTTCATCCACCGCGTCGATGGCGGGAATCGTGCCGCCGAAGTACTTCTCAATCATCGCGACCGTGCGGGAGACGAGGTTGCCAAGGTCATTCGCAAGGTCGGAATTGATGCGCGTCAGCATGGCTTTGAGCGTGAATTCGCCGTCCGAGCCGAAGGGCATTTCGCGCATGAGGAAATAGCGCACAGCATCGGAGGAATAGCGGTTGCACAGCACGACCGGGTCAACAACGTTGCCGACGCTCTTGCCCATCTTCTTGCCATTGATGACCAGCCAGCCGTGACCGAACACCTGCTTGGGCAGCGGCAGCCCCAGCGCGTGGAGCATAATCGGCCAGATAATGGTATGGAAGCGGACAATTTCCTTGCCGACCAGGTGGACATCAGCCGGCCAGTACTTCTGGAACAGCGCGTCATTGTCCGTGCCGTAGCCCAGCGCGGAAATGTAATTGCTCAACGCGTCAATCCAGACATACACCGTGTGCTTCTCGTCGAACGTGACCGGGATGCCCCACTTGATGGACGTGCGGCTGACGCACAGGTCTTCCAGCCCCGGACGGAGGAAGTTGTTCAGCATCTCGTTGGCGCGGCTGGCGGGCTGGATGAAGTCCGGATGCTCCTCGATGTACTGAATCAGCCATTCGGCGTACTTCTGCAGGCGGAAGAAGTAGGATTCTTCACGCGTCTTTTCCACCGGGCGACCGCAGTCCGGGCAGCAGCCGTCCTTGAGCTGCAATTCCGTCCAGAAGGATTCGCAGGGCGTGCAGTACCAGCCCTCGTATTCAGACTTGTAGATGTCGCCCTGATCGTACAGCTGCTTGAAAATCTTCTGCACGCACTTGACGTGGCGGTCGTCAGTCGTGCGGATGAAATCGCTGTAATCAATGTCCATCAGCTTCCACAGATCCTTGATGCCCGCGACAATCTTGTCCACATACTCCTTCGGCGTGACGCCCTGTTCCTTTGCCTTGCGCTCAATCTTCTGGCCATGCTCGTCCGTGCCGGTCAGGAAGTACACGTCATAACCCATCAGCTTCTTGAAGCGCGCCATCGAGTCCGCCGCCGTGGAGCAGTAGGCGTGACCGATGTGTAGGTTGCTGCTGGGGTAGTAAATGGGCGTGGTGATGTAAAACGGCTTCTTGCACGATTCACACATGAGTTCATTCCTCCAATTACTGTTTGAGAGAAACGATAAAAAACCGCCCCTCCCGCATTTTTTGCCGAGGGGCGGAGAATTTTCCGCGTTGCCACCCTGATTTATCACTCATCCTGCGGATAACGGCGCGACCCGCCGCACCCTACTTCACCCCAAAGGCGTTCAGGCGCGTGATGCTCCGGAGCCATGTTCCCGCGGATGTCCCGGCTGCTTCTCACCTGCCGCAGCTCTCTTTGCGCATCCATCCACGGTACTCTTTCCATCATTGCAAAGGATATTATAGCGTCATTTGGGCATGGTTGTCAAGGGCAAATTTCAGCTGTGCTGCTGATACCAAGTGTAGTCGTAGCCGTAATCGCCCTGCTGATTTCTGGCGGACAGTGTAAAGCGCACGACGGCGTTCTGCCGCAAGGTCATTTGCAGCGTGCATTCGCCGTTTTCCGCCGCAAGCACCGCCGTATCCGCCGCCGGCTGACCCGCCTGACGCAAAAGACGCAGCTGATTTTCCGACAGCGAACGCGGTTCGCCTAAATCGTGCCATACCTTCAGCGGATTGCACGTCACTTCATCCACCGTCTCTGTCGTCAGCGTCTGTTCGCCGCCCGCAGGCAGGGCAATCGTCACGGTCAGCTCGTCGCGGTCGGTGCGGCAGAGATTCCACAGCACGCCTTCATACGAACCGTCGTCCTTGCGGACAATCACGCTGTGTTCATCGCGGTGCACCGGCGTTCCGTGCAGATGGGAGAAGAACGCGAAGCTCCACAGCGTCGGCTTGGCAATCTGCCCGTTGGCAATCAAGCCGAATCCACCGTGGAAGGGCATCGGCGGCACGCCCTGCTCCTCGAACACATCCCCGAACGTCCAGTAGGAATACGACGCCGCCACATCGCCCATCCGCGCCAGCACACCCGCCATGTACGCCGCATTCAGGTTCGTGTCATGAATCGGGCAGAACGGGTTGTACGACGTGTTGAACTCGGTGATGTGCATCTCCATCCCGCAGTATTCCGGGAAACTGTCGATAATGTCGCGCGTCTCCTGCATTTCAGCGAGGAGGCTGTCCACCGTGCGCATTGTGTGATAGAGATAGCGCCCGCGGTGTTCCGGCGTTTCGCCCATGTAGGCGTGGCGCGACACGAAATCCAGCGGCAGCTGATTCTCCTTGCAGAATCGCAGGAAATTGCGCACCCAGTCCTGCGACGTCGCGCCGCCGCAGATTGCTGGGCCGCCGACGCGCATGTCCGGCAGCACGTCCTTAACTGCCTTCGCCGTCACCGCATACAGGTGATGATACTTCTCTTCATCCGCATTTTTCCAGAAACCCGACAGGTTCGGCTCGTTCCACACCTCGCACGGCCAAGTGGACACTTCGTCCTTCCCGTAGCGCTCCGCCAAATGTGCAAGCGTCGCCTGAACCATCGCCGTCCACTTTGCGTCGTCCTGCGGCGGCGTAACGTTGCCCTTCCAATAGAAGATGGTCTGCGTGCCGCTCGCCATTTTTTCCGGCATGAAGCCCAATTCAAGGAACGGCTTCAAGCCCTGTGCGCGGTAATCATCCATCACGCGGTCAAGGTAGGTGAAATTGTAGCCCTCGTGCCAATTTCCTTCCGCATCCTGATACGGCTGGTAAATCGCCATATCGTCGCTGAACAGCCCGTGACCGCGGATGTGCGTGAACGCGCATTCCGCCTGCGCCATCGCCAGCTGCTGCTGATACTCCCGCTGGAGCGCCAGCCCCATGCGACCTGTGCCGATGCAGAACGCTGTGTTGTTGTTGAACTTCGCCTGACTATCCGCCGCTATGCGGATGGAATCCTGTTTCATGGTATTTTTTCTCCTTACAGTCCTGATTTTGCCCAGTCGAATACGAGCACTTGATCATGCGGCAGCGTCGCCTGACAGGTATCGATCTGCTCATACGGCGCGATATTGACCGGTTCCGCCGCGCGGAGGTTGCCGTCCGTCAAGGCGTTGAAGAAGTCGTCGAACATCCAGCGGTCATAGAGCGCCTCCCGGTGCGGACAGAGGACTTTCTCGAATGGCAGCTGCTGGATGCCGCGCATGTTGCTGCGGTACTCCCGAAGCCCAAGCGCCTGCGGGAAGAAGAGCCATGTGCAGGGGTTCCAGTCGTCGCCGGACAGCAGCAGCTTCCGCTCCGGCACATACACCACCGCCGAACCGGGCGTGTGCCCCGGCGCTTCGATGATTTCCGCTGTTAATCCGCCCAAGTCAATCACACCGGGCTTCATCACCTTCGGCAGTGGAATTTCGCCCGCGAGAAACGTTTTTTCATCCACCGGCAGGTTCTTCCCGATTGCCTGCGTCAGCACCCGACGGCGCATCTTGTCGTCCGTGAACATGCGCCAGTCCGCCATATCCGCCTCCAGCATGTACGTTTCCGGGAAGCAGCGTGCCCCCATCGCGTGGTCATGGTGGTTGTGCGTCAGGAACACCGTCAGCGGTAAATCCGTCATGTGGCGCATGAAGTCCGCCACATCCTCAATGCCATAGCCCGTGTCAACCAGCATGGCGGCGTTTTCGCCCTCCAGCAGCGTCATGCAGACGCCCATGCAGTCCACAATATGCCACACTCCCGGCATCACCGCGTGAACCGTAAAGGCCATTTTCGGCTCATCCTTTCCATCTTGCCGCCTGAAAAAACGGCGTTTTTTGCACAATTCGACGCACAGTTGTGTTTTTCCTGTCACCCGGTCAACTTTTCGCCAAATTTCTTCCACTTTTCTGGTTTTGGGTTGTGCAAGTCGGCGAAATATGCTATACTTTTTGTAAAATACGTTACAGGAGGTATCCTGTCTATGGCAAATCAATGGCTTTCGTGGCTTCCGTTTTTACCGGCTGATGTTCCCGCCGATTTTGCATCCCCACGCGAAGTCGCCGCGTTCGAGCTTGCGCAGGCACTGCCGGCGCTCTCCCCGAATCTGCACGTTTCGCTTGCCGAGGATGATTCACTGGGCGAAGGGTTCCATGCCGTGCGCAAAGGCGACGACGTGACGATTTCCGGTGGCAAAACTGGGCTGCTGTATGGCGCTTACTGGCTGCTGATGGCGCTCGCGTCGGGTTCGGCATTGCCGGAGGATCATTCCTCTGCGCCGCAGTACGCGCTGCGCATGATTAACTGCTGGGACAACGCCGACGGCAACGTCGAGCGCGGATATTCCGGGCGCAGTCTGTTCTTCCAGGGCGGCAAGCTGACCTACGACCCCGCGCGGATGCGGCAGCTGGGGCGTATGCTGGCGTCCGTCGGGCTGAACGTGCTGTGCATCAACAACGTCAACGTGCACGACCCGGCACAGCTGCTGATTGAGGACGATCTGCCGGATCTGGCGAAGCTGGCGGCGATTTTCCGCCCGTTCGGCGTGCGGCTGATGGTTTCCATCGACTATTCGCAGCCGATGCGCCACGGCATCCCGACGGCTGATCCGCTGGATGAACGCGTGCAGGCGTGGTGGAAGCATCAGGCGGAAGTGGTGTACGCTGCGATTCCCGATCTGGCGGGCTTCCTCGTCAAGGCGGACAGCGAACATCGTCCGGGGCCGTTCACCTACGGGCGCAATCACGCGGAAGGCGCAAACATGCTGGCGCGGGCGCTCAAACCGTTCGGCGGAATGCTGGTCTGGCGCTGTTTCGTCTACAACTGTCAGCAGGACTGGCGCGACGAAAAGACCGACCGTCCGAAGGCAGCGTATGAGCATTACGTCTATCTGGATGGGCAGTTCGACGACAACGTGATTCTGCAGGTCAAGAACGGGCCGTTCGACTTCCAAGTCCGCGAGCCGATTTCCCCGACCTTGCTGGCAATGCCCCAAACGAAGCTGGCGCTGGAATGGCAGCTGGCGCAGGAGTACACGGGTCAGCAGATTGACATTTTCGCCATGCCGGTAATGTGGCAGGAGCTTTTTGCGGACATGCCGCGCAACAGCATCATGGCGATGGCGGCGGTGTCGAACCTCGGCAATGACGCGTGCATGACCGGGCATCCCTTCGCGGCGCTGAATTTCTTTGCATATGGCGCGCTGGCGTGGGATCCTGATGCCTGCCAGCCGGACGATATCATCCACCGCTGGATTCGCCTCACCTATCGTTTTGCGCCGGACGATGAGAACGCGCTGGCGGATGTGCTGCTCGGCAGCCGCCACGCCTATGAGCAGTACACCGCGCCGCTGGGCATCTGCTGGATGGTCACGCCGAACCAGCACTACGGGCCGAGTCCCGACGGATACGAGTATCAGGCGTGGGGCACTTACCACAAGGCCGACCGCAACGCCATCGGCATCGACCGCACGGCGGACGGCACGGGCTATGTCCTGCAATACCCGGAAGCACTGCGCCGCCGCTTTGAATCGACGCAGACCTGCCCGGATGAGCTGCTGCTCTTCTTCCACCGCTTGCCGTACACCTTCAAGATGCGCGACGGGCGGACGCTGATCCAGCGAATTTACGACGACCATTTTGAGGGCTATGAATGGGTGGAGCGCGCCGCGAGCATCCTGAAAGCGCTGCCGCTGCCCGATTTTGACCGTGCTTTAGTAGATGAGCGCATCGGGCGGCAGCTGCACAACGCCCGTGAATGGCGCGACATCATCAACACGTTCTTCCACCGTCTTTCCGGCATTGAGGACGTTCACGAGCGGAAAATCTATCGCTGAGGAGGCTTTTCATGGCGGACACAAGCCAGCCGCATTCATCCCGCTGCCCGGCGTGGCTGCGCGAGGGCGGGCTGTACCTGATTGTCTCCGGCGTCGTGACAGTGCTGAAATATGTGCTGCTGCTCTTTCTGCCGCGCGCATTCGCCTTTCTGCCAATGCGCGACTTCGGCTGGCCCGGCATCGAAATGACGCTGCTGGGCGAAACCTTCCGCTGGAACATCTTCGGCTACGACACGGCGCACGGCGGGCTGCCTTACCTATGTGCGTACATGACGTCGATGGTACTTGGCGAATGCGTGAACTTTCCGCTTCAGCGCAAGTACGTTTTCCGCGCCAAAGGGCATCTTGCGCGGCAGGTGCTGCTGTATGCGCTTGCGTTCATCGTGATTACCTGCCTGGTGAACTCGATTAACTGCATCTGGGTCGCGGTGGCGGCGAAGTTCGTGCCGGATTGGGTGTACACGCTCGGCACGCTCTTCTTCAACGGCACAATTTCCGCGGTGGTGTTTTTCTTCGTTAACAAACGCATTTTCCCACAGGCATAAAAATGGGGGCTGTCCATCGCGGGCAGTCCCCTTTCTTTATGGCGTTTGTTCAATGCGGATGACCTGCTGATGCCCGAAATAGTTTGCCAGCGCCTGATTCACCCAGTAGCCCGACTGCCCCTCATCCGCCAGCCCCAGCGGGTTCAGGAACGCCGGGCAGACCGCAACATCCGGGATTTCGCAAATCTCGCCGGGCTGACGAAGCGTTTGGAGGATTTCGGTGTACTGCTGATGGTACGTCTGCGCCTCGCCGCTGATGAGCGCTTTCGCCGCTGCAACGCTCGTCGGACTTGCACCCGCCGTCGGATGCGCGGACGGCAGCGTCAGCACCAGCGCAAGCGACAGGGCGGCGGCGATTGCGGCGGAATGGCGCGTCAGATGCGAAAGCGCCGCGTCGATTTTCGTGCCGACGCTGCTGTTCCGCAGCCAGCCGATCCAGAGGAACGTCCAGCAAAGCAGCAGCCAGCCATACGCATAGTAGTAGATGTCGATTTGCCGCCCCGGCCCGACATTCGCCATTGCAAAAAGCGACGGCGTCATTTGCGCCGAAAAGATGGCATACGCCAGCGCGCTTTTCAGCAGCGGAAAGCGGAATTTCAGCCCGCACTGCCCGACGAAATCCCACATCAGCAGAGCAAAAAGCGCAATGGCAATTCCCTGCGGCCAGCCAAACCAGCCCGACACGCGCACCCACGCCCGGTCGAAGGAGTAGAGAATCGCGGGAACCGCATCCATCGAGCGCGGGATGGTCGCCGCACGGACGCGGTTGCCGGGTGCGGCGGCGTTGATAGCGAACGCAGTCAGCAGCGCGACCATGACGAGCAATATCTGACGCCAAGCGGTTTTTTTCCGCACAAGCAGCGCAAGGAGCAGGAGCATCAGCAGAATCAGCGTAACGAGGATGGTCGTGTAGTTGCCGCCGCCGATAAAGAACGCGAGCGCCATGCACAGCACAGTCCGCCCGACGCGGCACTTTCTGTCGGTGCAAATCCGCAGGGTGCCCGTCAGCAGCATCAGCGAAAGCGCGTAATAGAACGTGTAGTAGCATCCGCCGTTGAACCAGTAAAACGTCTGGTTCAAATCCGGCACAAGCTGGATGCTCAGCGTCATGAGCGCCAAGAAAATCAGCACAACCGTTGCGCGCGGCGCATGGAGCATCTTCCCCAGCTGACGCAGGAGCATCCCCGTGCCAAGCAGCAGCGGCAGGAGCGTCAGGGCGGTCGTCAGCCAATAGGCATTGTCGGAAAACACGCCCGGCTGAAGCGTGAACAGCATCACTGCGCTGAACGACCCCTGCCAGCGCGCGTAGGTGCTCCGGACGTAGGCGGCAATAGCTGCGACAGCCTCCGGCAGCCCCTGTCCTGCGTCAATGACCTTGCGCAGCACCGCACCGTAGGTGTAGTCGTCCGCGCGTGGGTGATTGTAGAACGCGACCGCCATCACCGGCAGCAGCGACAGCGCAAACAAAACCGCGAGGATGATGGCAATCCGCTGAAGTGCGCGCGCATTCCGCATGAGCATTTCTCCTTTTCCGACAAAAATCGCCGCAGTTTGTGATGCACTGCGGCGATTTTGCTGATTATTCTCCCGTCAGCGATGGGACGGGTGTCGTGTTCGGTTCAGGTGTGGGCAGTTCCGGCGCGGTCGTAGCTGCCGGCGCACTGCCGCCTGCAATCAGCCGCGTCAGGTTGTCCGATGCCGTCGTCAGCAGCTGCACAGCGCGCATGGTATCCATGCGCGTCACGTCCTCCGCGCCTTGCGTCGGCAGGGTCAGGGCGTTCCAGCGGCTCGTTGTGCGCAGTGCCATCTTCACGCCGACGTCCGCTTCCGCCATGTGCAGCGCGGCAATCACGCGCAGCTGAATCGGCGCGCCTTCCCTGTTTTCGGTGCTGTACTGGAGGGAAAGTTCCGCCGTAATCGGCTCAAACGTCACCAAATCCTCTGCTTCCGCGCCGTCAGTGTCCGGCTCGATGGTCAGGGTCCACGCACTGTCATCATGGCGTGTGCCGTCGCTGTCCTGCGTTTCGGAATGCTGGCTGGTCAGGGTGAATTTCGCCTGCAGCGTCTTTGCGTCCGTTACGAACGCGGCGGGTACGCTGCTGATGCTGCCCGTAATTGCATTCTGGTCGCCGTCCGCCGCCGTCATGCTGAATGTCAGCGTCTGCGTCGCGCTGTTCAGCACAAGCGCAGTCGTGCTGCCCCTGTCTCTTATACACATCTCCGAGCCCACGAGACCGGAGCCTCTCTCGTATGC
>OWIP01001585.1_pt1 | contig 13740 bp, 12 predicted proteins | sample 1732581 | NCBI WGS metagenome assembly OWIP01 (sample SAMN05065731, study PRJEB22554) | human gut metagenome | biome: ENVO:2100002; feature: ENVO:00000062; material: ENVO:00002003 | host: Homo sapiens | place: USA
GCGTCAGATGGGTATAAGAGGCAGGGCTGGGGCTGGGCAACAGCCGCCAGAAGCACCTGTTCGTGCCGGAACCCCAGAACGACTTCATCTTTTCCATCCTGTGCGAGGAGCTGGGGTTTGTGGGGGCCTGCGCGGTGATCCTGCTGTTCAGTCTGCTGCTGCTGCGGGGCGTCACGCTGGCGGCCCATGCGCCGGACCGCTTCGGGGCACTGCTGGTGGTGGGGTTCGTGGTGCAGGTGGCCTTGCAGGCGGTGCTGAACATCGCCGTGGTCACCAACACCATCCCGAACACCGGCATCAGCCTGCCCTTCTTTTCCTCCGGCGGCACCAGCCTGATGATGCTGCTGGGCGAGATGGGCATCGTGCTGTCCGTCTCCCGCGGGGAAACATAAAGGCGGCCATTTCTGCCGCAAAATGGGATGTTTGCCCCGCAAAAGACGCAAAAAACAGACAAACGACCGGACAAATGCGTTTTGCGGTGTCCGGGTACAAAACAGGGAACCGACGGCCCTCGTTCTGCATACCATGGGGTATCTTTGGCAGAACGGGGGTCTTTGCATGGCAGGGGATTACATCATCACGGGCGGGCGGCCGCTGAATGGAACGGTACGGGTCCCGGCGGCCAAGAACAGTGTGCTGCCGCTGCTGGCAGCGTCCCTGCTGTGCAGCGGGCCAGTGCGGCTGTGCGGGGTGCCGGAGCTGGCCGATGTGGCCGAGAGCCTTGCCCTGCTGCGCAGTGCAGGCTGCACAGCAGAGCGGCAGGGGGCGGATGTACGGGTGGACGGGGTGCCCGGCAGCGGGACGCTGGCGGCAGGCCCGGCGGGCCGGATGCGGGCATCCATCCTGTTCTGCGCCCCGCTGCTGGCCCGGCTGGGCCGGGCACAGACCGTGCTGCCCGGGGGCTGCCGCATCGGAGCGCGGCCCATTGATCTGCATCTGGCGGGCCTTGTGCAGATGGGAGCCTGCCCGCAGCTGGAAGGCGAACGCCTGCTGCTCACGGCTCCGGCTGGGCTGCACGGAGCGGACATCACCCTGCGGTTCCCCAGCGTGGGGGCCACCGAGACCCTGCTGCTGGCGGCAGCGCTGGCACAGGGGGAGACGACCCTGCGGGGTGCGGCCCGGGAGCCGGAGATCGAAGATCTGGCGGCATTCCTGAACCGGTGCGGCGGCCGGGTGCAGGGCGCGGGCACCGGCACGGTGCGGGTGCAGGGGGTGCGGCGGCTGCACGGATGCAGCTTTGCGCCCCTGCCGGACCGGATCACGGCAGCCACCTTTGCCTGTGCCTGCGCAGCGGCTGGGGGACGGGTGGAGCTGGCAGGCTGCGCGCCCCGGCTGTATGCGCCGGTGCTGGAAATTCTGGAACAAATGGGGTGCGGCATTGTGCGCCGGAGCGATGCTGCCGTTATTACCCGGTTCGGGCGGCTGTACGGGCCGGGGCGGGTGTTCACCGGGGCATACCCGGCGCTGGCCACCGACGCGGCCCCGCTGCTGGCGGCGGTGCTGCTCTGCGCGGAGGGGCCCGGCAGCATCGAGGATGTGATCTTTGAGCGGCGGTTCGGCTGCGCGGCAGGCTTTGCGGCGCTGGGCGGCCGGGTGCGGGTGGAGGGCCGCACCCTGTACGCGGAACCCGGCGGCACCCTGCAGGGAACGGTGCTGGAAGCGCCCGACCTGCGGGGCGGGGCAGCGCTGGTGATCGCGGCGCTGGCGGCACAGGGCAGCAGCCGCATCACCCATACGGAGTTCATTGACCGCGGCTATGCCGATTTTGCACAGAAACTGACGACTCTGGGTGGGCAAATTGCACGAGAAACCCCGCGCGGGGCAGACTGCCCGAAAAAAAGAACTTCAAAAACGTAAATTTGACTTGCATTCACGGCAAAAAGATGATACGATACAGTTATATAAGTGTAGGTTGATATTTCTGTGCGTTCTGCACAGTTCTACGATAAAATCCGGATGGAGGACAAAGTTATGGCATTGATGCTCGATGAAGAAATGGACGAAAATGTTACGACGATCAAGGTGATCGGTGTTGGCGGCGGCGGCGGCAACGCCGTGAACCGCATGGTCAGCGATGGTCTGCAGGGCGTGGAGTTCATTGCGATGAACACGGATCAGCAGGCGCTGGCCAAGAACCATGCCACCGTCAAGGTCCAGCTGGGCTCCAAGCTCACCAAGGGCCGCGGCGCAGGTGCCGACCCTGAGATCGGTCAGCGTGCCGCTGAAGAAAGCAAGGACGAGATCGCAAACGCGCTCAAGGGCTCCCAGATGGTGTTCATCACCGCCGGTATGGGCGGCGGCACCGGCACCGGTGCGGCTCCTGTGGTGGCTGAGGTGGCACACGACCTGGGCATCCTGACCGTGGGCATCGTCACCAAGCCCTTCTCTTTTGAGGGCAAGCGCAAGATGGGCCTGGCTGAGCAGGGCATTGCCAACCTGCTGATGCATGTGGACAGCCTGATCGTGATCCCGAATGAGCGCCTGAAGATGATCAGCCAGGAGAAGATCACCCTGATGAACGCCTTCCAGGCTGCCGACAACGTGCTGCGTCAGGGCGTTGAGTCCATTTCCGCCCTGATCAACGTGCCCGCCTTCATCAATCTGGACTTCGCCGACGTGCGCTCCATCATGAAGGATGCCGGTTACGCGCACATGGGCGTGGGCAGCGCCAAGGGTGCCGGCAAGGCCGAGAACGCCGCCAAGGCTGCCATTTCCAGCCCGTTGCTGGAGACCAGCATTGCCGGTGCACACGGCGTTATCATCAACATCACTTCCAGCCCCGACATCGGCCTGGAGGACGTGGAGACCGCAGCCGGCCTTATCACCCAGAGCGCTCATCCGGATGCGAACATCATCTGGGGTACTGCGTTTGACGAGAACCTGTCCGACGAGATGCGCGTGACCGTCGTTGCTACCGGCTTCGACAACAAGAGTGCCAGCGACCTGCGCAACAGCATCAACAACGCCATGGGCGGTGCCCAGTCGGTGCCGTCGGCAGTATTCAGCAGCGACACCGGCAGTGCAGCCACTGCCGCTGCTCCTGCTGCTCCGGCAGCAGCCCCGGCCGCTCCGGCAGCTGCCGCAAAGCCCGTGGAAGAGGAAAGCAGCGACAACCGTTACTACGACGAGCTGCTGGCCATCCTGAACAAGCGGAAGTAAGGCTGGCAAATAATAAACGCATCGTGGCACAGCGCCCGTGAGGAGGGCGGGTCTCTTGCGCGCAAGCGGAGGGAGGCAATGCAATGCTGAAACAGGACGTTCCGCTGCGGACCGGATGGTTCGGGTACCGGAAACTGGATGTTGAAAATTGTATTGCGCACATCCGCGCAGCGTATGCGGCAGAACTCCGCCTTGCCCGGCAGACGCAGCAGGGAATGGAGGAGACCATGGCGCAACTCAGGCAGGAGAACAAAGCTCTGCGGCAGCGCTTTGCCCAGCAGGCGGCGGCGCAGGCCGCAGCATCGGTGCGGGCAGAGGGCAGCGACAAACTGCAGCAGCTGACCCGCAAGCTGGAAGCGGCCCACGCCGAGATCCGCCGCTACCAGACCCGGCTGTTTGCCTGCGAGCGCCAGATGATCGCTCTGCGGCGGGAAAATGCCGACCTCGAAGCGGCCTGTGAGCAGGCCCGGGAGGAGCTGCAGATGGCCGTGGCTCGTGCCGAAAAGGCAGAGCAGCAGGCTGTCCAGACGCCTGCCTGTCCGGAAGTGCCGGTGCAGGCCCCGACGCCGAAACCGCCCGAAGAAGCTGTGGCCTGCTGTGCAAGACCGGCCGCACAGCCTGCTGCGCAGCCGGAACCCGTGTGGCAGCCGGAAACGGAGCTGGAGAAGCTTTCGGTGGAGCTGCTGCGCCGGTTTGATGAAATGATGCAAGAATGATTCGACAAGCTGCTGCGCCGGCATGGGCTGGTGCAGCAGCTTTTTGTGTGAACAGGGGATTTTTGCTGCGGCAAGGCAGCACATTGCCAGATGGGGATGGCGAGGAGCAAGGCACATGAATGTGAAACAGAAGATCCTGATCGCAGACGATTCTGAGATCAACCGCGCGCTGCTGATGGAGATCCTGGGCGACGGGTATGAGTATCTGGAAGCGGAAAACGGTGTCCGGGCGGTGGAGCTTTTGCGCGAGCACACGGACATCGCACTGGTGCTGCTGGACATCATGATGCCGCAGATGGACGGCTTTGACGTGCTGAAGGTCATGCGCTGCTATTCCTGGCTGGACGAGATCCCGGTGATCATGATCTCGGCGGCAAAGGACACGGCCAATATCGAGCGTGCCTACGACCTGGGTGTGGCCGACTACATGCGCCGCCCCTTTGAGCGGGTCATGGTGCTGCGCCAGGTGCAGAACGTGCTCATGCTGTATGCCAAGCAGAAGCGCCTGACCCGGCTGGTGACCGATCAGGTGTACGAAAAAGAGCACAACAGCGTGCTGATGATCAGCATCCTGAGCCATGTGGTGGAGTTCCGCAACAGCGAGAGCGGCCTGCATGTGCTGCACATCCGCACCCTGACTGACCTATTGCTGCACCAGCTGGTGAACAAGACCGACCGCTACCAGCTGGACGAGAGCGACATTTCGCTCATCAGCACGGCATCGGCCCTGCACGACTTGGGCAAGATCGTGATCCCCACGGAGATCCTCAACAAGCCCGGCCGTCTGACCGCCGAAGAATACGCGATGATCAAGACCCACACGGTGAAGGGTGCCCGCATCCTGCGGGACCTGAGCAACACCATCGGCGGGGGAAACGAGCCCCTGCTGCAGGTAGCCTATGCCATCTGCCGCTGGCACCATGAGCGCTGGGACGGCGGCGGCTACCCGGACAAGCTGAAGGGCGATGCGATCCCCATCGCAGCACAGGTGGTGGCACTGGCAGATGTGTACGACGCCCTGACCAGCGACCGCTGCTATAAACCGGCCTACGACCACGACACGGCCCTGCGCATGATCCTGAACGGCGAGTGCGGGGCCTTCAACCCGCTGCTGCTGGAATGCCTGAATGAGTCGTCGGAGCTGCTGCGGCAGGAGCTGCAGCGCAACGAGTGGGACCGCAGCTTCCACCAGGACACCCACCGCTTGTCGGAGGAGATCCTGCACCGGGAAGCCCTCCCGCGGGAGGACCGCAGCCAGCGGCTGCTCAACCTGGAACGCGAGCGCACCCAGTTCTATGCGGACCAGTGCGGCGGCATCCAGTTCGACTACGACCTGCTCAGCGGCCGGGTGACGGTGACCAACCACTACGCCAGCGCCGCCGAGCGCACCCAGGTGCTGGACTTTGACCATGGCGAAGGGCTGAACTTCCTTTCCCTGAAGGACCGCCGCCGCCTGTTGGAAGCGCTGGAAAAGGCAACTCCGGAGATCCCGCAGGCCAGCTTCCCCGTGGAGGTGCAGACCGGCGGCGGATACCAGCCGCACCGGCTGGTGCTGCGCACCCAGTGGAGCCGCGGCGGGCAGCGCCGCTGTGTGAGCGTGGTGGGCCAGCTGCTGCCGGAGCAGACCGAGGATGCAAAGGCGCAGCCGGATGTGCTGCTGCACAGCTCCGGAGGCTCGATGGCGGCTGTCCTGCAGCAGCTGCAGGGCGTGTTTGACCTGGTGCGTCTGGTGGACCCGGAGCGCGCCAAGGTGCTCACCCTGCACCCGGACGGCACGCTGGAAGAGCAGGCCGGTCACTGCCATGTGGTGTGGAACAAGGCCGGCCGGTGCGAGAACTGCATCTCGGCCAAGGTGTTCACCAGCAAAAAGACCCTGAACAAGATCGAATTCAATGGCGAGGACGCCTATTTTGTGCTGTCGCGCTATGTGGAGAACAACGGCCGCGGCTGCGTGCTGGAAATGGTTTCCAAGCTGTCCAACGGACGCTGGCTGGACATGGGCGGCCGCCGCATGCTGCTGGACCGCAGCGAGGACTTTGACAACAGTGCCTTCATGGATCCGCTCACCGGGGCCTACTCCCGCCGGTACTTTGAAAAGTTCCTGGCCGACAGTGAGCAAATCAACGGTGTGGTGGTCATTGACGTGGACCGCTTCAAGGCCGTGAACGACAGCTACGGCCATCTGGTGGGCGACAAGGCGCTGGAGAGCATCTCTGCGGCGGTGCAGGCCTGCCTGCGGGAGAGCGACATTCTGGTGCGCTACGGCGGCGACGAATTCCTGCTGCTGATGCCGCAGCTGCGGCCGGAGGGGCTGCCGCTGGTGATGGACCGCATCCAGGAAGCGGTGCGGCAGGCCCGGGTGGAGAGCCACCCGGAGATCCGCCTGTCCATCAGCGTGGGCGGTGTGTGCGGCGTGCACCCGCTGCGGGAGGCCATCCGGCAGGCAGATGACCGGATGTACCAGAACAAGGCCCGCAACAAGGAATAAAAAACAGGACCCGGACACGGGGCAGGCACAAAAAGGTGCTGCCGGTATCCGGGTCTTTTTTGGTATCGGGATAAAATATGCTCAGTGCACGGCGCTGGTGCGGTGCTCCATAAGATAGGTGGCTTCCAGATCCGCGATGTGCAGTTTGACGGCAAGGGGGTACTTGTCGTAGGCTTCCGAGATGGCAAAGCAGCCGCCCCGGGCCGCATCGTCAAAGCCGCCCATGTGCCAGCGGATGGCCACGGCCTCTTCCACCTTGAGCTTCATGAAGCGCTCAATGAGAAACACGCTTTTTTCACCGTGGCCGTAGGGAAACAGGTCCTCCACGCTGTAGCTGGGCACCTTTTCCCACTGACCGGTGGTCTCGTTCTTCACGTTGCGGGTGCCGGCCTTGTAGTAGTTGGCCTTGCACAGATCGTGCAGCAGTGCGCAGATGGCAAAGCTCTCCTCACTCTCGCCCTCGGTAAAAAAGGTGTCGTGCAGGGCGTGGTAGACGTTCAGGCTGTGCATGCACAGCCCGCCGGTGCAGGCACCGTGGAACCGGGTGGACGCCGGAGCCGAAAAGAAATCGGTCTTGTGGTCCAGCCAGTCCAGCAGCTTTTCGCTGCCGGGGCGGGTGACATGCTGCCGGAAGATCTGCAAAAACTCCTCGCGGTCGGTCATGCTCACAGCTCCATATCTTCCAGGATGCCCTTGAGGATGGCCAGCTCGTCGTGGCTCAGGGAGATGCCCTTGCCCATGCGGGTGCCGTCCGGGGACCAGTCGCGGATGTCGTACTTGGGCTCGCCGTCGTTCCAGCTGATCAGGTTGAGCTGACGCTCCCAGCCGCGGGGACGCTGCGAGAGCACCGCGATGCGCTCGACGACTTCGTATTTGATCTCTGCCATAATGCAAAACCTGCCTTTATCTTTGTTTGCTACCATAATAAGGGAAGCGCGGCAAGATTTCAACAGGTAAAGCAAAAATTAACGGAAAATTTTTTGTGCGGCTCAGCCGTAAGGGGCGTTTTCGCGCCACTCCACAAGCTGCTGCACCGCGTCGGCGTCCTCATCCGGGGCAGGGTGGGCCGAGTGAGTGTGCTGCAGGGTGCTGAACAGCCCCGGGGCATATTGCGCCATCACACCGGGCACCTTCCCGGCCAGAAATTCCTGCGCGTTTTTCTGGCGGCAGGCGGCGGGGGTGCCGTCGGTCATGGGCACACCGGCCTGCGGAGCGCTGCCCGGTTCCGGGTGCGGAGGATTGCCGGGCACTTCCGGCGGGGGCAGCTGGGTGCCGGGTGCCGAGGGGTCTCCGGGCGGCTGGGTCGGGTCCGGCTGTTTGCCCAGCGGCGGGCTGCACCGGCTGCAGTTGGCTTCCGGCGCGGAAGAAGGCCCGGGCCGGTCCGGAAGGGCATGATGGATGAACGGCGTGAGGAAATTCATAAAAACGGTCACCTCCTGCCGTTAGGATGCCCGGCGGCGGGGTGTTTTACACCACCAGCTCCACGGTGGAGCCGCCGGTGCGGTTCTTGTGCACCACCACCTGCCGGTCGATGCGGTCCTTCAGAGCCCCCACATGGGAGATGATGCCCACCAGCCGGTCGCCCTCGGTCAGACCGGCCAGCACCCGGATGGCCTGTTCCAGCGATTCCTCGTCCAGGCTGCCGAAGCCCTCGTCCAGGAACAGGGTGTCCAGCCGGATGCCGCCGGCGGCGCTCTGCACTTCATCCGAAAGGCCCAGTGCCAGCGCCAGCGAGGCCTTGAAGCTCTCACCACCGGACAGGGTCTTGACACTGCGGCGGGTTCCGTTGTAGTGGTCGATGACGCCAAGGTCCAGGCCGGACTGGCTGCGCTGGTTCTCGGCCCCGATGCGCTCCAGCTCGTACTGGGCATCGGTCATCTGCATCAGGCGGAGGTTGGCGTGGCGCAGGATGCGGTCGAGGTAGTCCATCTGGATGTAGGCTTCTAGTTTGATCTTCTGTTTGCTGGTCAGAGTGCCGCCGGCGGTGGCGGCCAGCGCTCCCACCCACTGGGCGCGCTGCTCCAATGCGGCGTGCTGCGCAGCAGCGGTGCGGTACTGTTCCATGATGCGGCGGTTGGGCAGCAGGCGGGCGGCCAGCTGCTTTTCCTGCCCGCGGGCGGCGTCCCGTGCGGCAGTCAGTTCAGCAGCCGCTTCCCGTAAGGTTTCCAGCGGCTGAGCCGGGGCGGAACTCTGGGCCGCTGCCTGCTGGCTGCGCAGGGCATCCACAGCGGCTTTGGCGGCCGCGTAGTTCTGCTGTGCCGTGCGCAGGGCGGTTTCGGCCTGTTCCATCCCGGCGCGCAGGGCGGTGCGGTCGGCTTCCAGCAGGTCCAGCGCGGCCTGCGCCTGCGCCCGCTGGGGGTAGGGCAGGGCTTTCTGTTTGGCAAGCACCTGCTGTTCCAGTGCCTGCACGCGGGCAGACTGAGCGGCAGCGGTGCGGTCAGCCTCCTGCACCTGCTGTTCCAGCGCCGGGCGCTGGCGGGTGTGGGCCTGCCGGTCGGCTTCCAGCTGCGCCCTGCGCTGACAGTCGGCTCCGGCCTGCCGCAGGCTGGCCGTGCAGTCGGTGTGGGCGGCCTGCAGGGCGGCAGTTTCCTCGGACAGGACGGTATTCATCAGGGCGAAGGTCAGCTGCACCGGAGGTTTGCCTTCTGGCGCGGCAAAGCGCTCCGGCAGCAGGGCCTCGGCGTCCCGGCGCAGGCTGCGGCGGGCTTCGTCTGCAGCGGCAAGGGCGCTCTGGGCGGCGGCGCTGGCCGTTTGCGCGGCACGGTCGGCTTCCTCGGCGGCCTGCCGGGCCTGCTCCACCTGTACCTGCGTGGGTGCGGTGCGGGGCAGAACGGCCCGGGCCGGGTGATGGGTGCTGCCGCACACCGGGCAGGGGGCACCCTCGGTCAGCTCCTGTGCCAGCAGACCGGCCTGCGCGTCCAGAAAGGCCCGGTCCAGTGCATCCCGTCGGGTGCGGGCTTCATCCTGCCGGGCAGCGGCGGCGCGGTAGGCGTCCTGTGCCCGGCGGGCCTGCCGGGCCTGTTTCTGGCTGTCGGCCAGCCGCTGGGCAAGGGCGTCCAGCGCGGTGCTGCGGGCTTCCAGCTGCGCAGCCTGATTCTGCAAAGCCAGCTGCCGGGTGGGGGCATCCACCAGCACGGCAAGGGCGGTGTCGGCCGCAGCAAGGCTGGCGTCCAGCGCTTCCAGCTGGGTGCGGCGCTTCGCGGCCAGTGCCCCGGCCAGCTGCGCGGCATCCTGTGCCTGCTTCTGCTCCCGGCACAGCGCGTCCAGCTCGTCGTAGGCGGTCAGGGCGGTGCGGGCCTGGGTCACCTGTCCGGTCAGGGCATCCAGCCGGGCTGCATCCCCGGCGTGGCGGGCGCTCTCGGCTTTGGCGGCATCCAGTGCGGGCCGGGCGGCGTCCAGCGCGGCCTGTTGTTCGGCCAGCTGCCGGGCCAATTGCGCGGCCTGCCGGGCGGCTCCCAGCTGCTGCTGTATGGCATCCAGCCGGGCTTCGGTGTCGGCAAGAGATGCGGCGGCGGCCTCCTGTGCGGCCTGCTGGCGCTGCAGCAGCTCCTCCAATAAGGTCAGCGCGGTGGCAGGCTCGGTCTGGGCGCAGAGGGCGGCCAGCGCGTCGGCGTCCGGGTCGTCGGGTGCGACCTGCAGCCCGGCCAGCAGGCTGTCCAGCTGGGTGTTCTGGGCCAGACGCTGCTGGTTCAGGCGGGAAGATTCTTCCTGCAGACGGTCCTGCAATTTGGCGTACCGCTGGGTGCGGAACAGCTTGCGGAAAATGCGGCTGCGCTCCTCGGTGGAGGCATTCAGCAGCTTGGTGAACTGCCCCTGCGCGATCATGGCGATCTGGCAGAACTGGTTGTAGTCCAGCCCCAGAATGTCCAGCACGGCGGCGTTCACATCCCGTGCCTTGGTCACCGGCGGGCGGCCGTCGGCATAGGTGAGGGTGGCGTCTGCTTTTTCGGTGGTAAAGCCCTCGCCCCGCGCCTTGGGGCGGGGGTATTCCGGATTGCGGCGCACCGTGTAGCGGGCATCCTTCACCTCAAATTCCAGCTCCACAAAGGTGGGCGTTTTGGGGTCGGCATATTGGCTGCGCAGCATGGCCCCCTCGCGCACACCGCCGCTGGAGTGGTCGTAGAGCGCGTAGGTGATGGCGTCGAACAGGGTGGTCTTGCCGGCACCGGTATCGCCGGTGACAAGGTACAGGCCGCCTTTGCCCAGCTTTTCCAGTTCCAGGGTGGTCTCGGCGGCATAGGGGCCAAAAGCCGACAGGGTCAGGCGGAGCGGTCTCATGCGTCCTCCCCCTCCTTCCAGATGTCCTCAATGAGCTGCTGGCAGAACGCGGCCTGCTCATCGGTCAGGGGCTGGTTGTTCTGCAGTTCGTAAAAGGCAGCAAGATGCTGCAAGGGTGTGATGTTCTCCACCCGCTCCGGCGCGGTGATCTGCTGATCTTCGCGGGTGCGGCGGTTGTCGTAGTCCAGCCGCATCAGGTTGGGGTAGATCAGCCGCAGCTTGGCCAGTGCGTCCGGCACGTCCTGCTCATCGGTCAGGGTGATGTGCAGATAATCGTCGGTGGCGGTGCCCTCGTAGGTGCGGCGGTCGGTCAGTTCCAGATAGCTGCCCCGGACCTCCCGCAGGTCGTGCAGCGGGGTCAGGGGCGCGGTGGAAATGTCCACGCAGCCTTTTTCGCCCAGGTCCACAAAGGTGATGCTTTTATGCTGGTGCGCTTCCGAGAAGGAATACTTCAGCGGGGTGCCGCAGTAGCGCAGGGTGTCGCGGCCCACCTTCTGGGGGCTGTGCAGGTGGCCCAGCGCCACATAGTCAAAGGCATCGAACAGGGCCGCGTCCACGCAGTCCAGCCCGCCCACGGAAGGCTCTTCACTCTCGCAGGCGGCGGCACCGGCCACGAACTGGTGGGCTACCAGCAGGCTGCGGTGGCCAGGGTCCGGGGTGCAGTGCCGCAGCACGCAGGCCAGGGCGTCGTTGTAGCTCTCAATGGGCTCGTCCGGCCAGACATGCCGCACGGAAGCGGGTTTCAGAAAGGGCAGTAAGTACACATCCACCGGGCCATGCTCGTCCGCAAGGCAGATGGGCTGCGGCGCACCGGAGAACACCGGGCTGACGTATACCCGGCTGGTTTCCAGTAGGGCTGAACCAAAGGCCACACGGTCGGCGGAATCGTGGTTGCCGCTGATGGCAAACACCGGCAGGCCCCGGGCTGCCAGCTGGGTGAGGAACCAGTCCAGCAGGCGCACGGCCTCGGCCGGGGGAACGGGCTTGTCGTACAGGTCGCCTGCCAGCAGCACGCCGTCCACAGGGTGGGCATCCAGCAGGGCAAGAATCTGCTCCAGGATGTATTTCTGGTCCTCCAGCATGGAAAACTCGCACACCCGCTTGCCCAGATGCAGGTCGGAAAGATGCGCAAAACGCAAAAGCGAACACCGCCTTTCAAAAAACTGTTGCTCTTATTATATAGCAGGGCGGGCACTGGCCGCAACCCTCTCAGTCACGGCCCCTCCCTGTGAAAAAGGGCTTCCGGAAAATCCGCAGATTTTCCGGAAGCCCAGAATAAAAACTATTTTTTCCTCTGAATTTGCCCAGAGCAAAGCGGAGGGCATTTCCAATCGTTCTCTTACCGGTCAGAACAGCTTTTCCCAGGTGGCCTGACCGACGCTGCCGTCGGCGGCAAGGCCGTTGCGGCGCTGGAACCGCTGCACGGCGGCTGCGGTGGCGGCTCCGTACCGGCCGTCTGCGTTCAGACGCTCACCCAGAGAGTTGAGCTTCTGCTGCACCAGCCGCACCGTCCCGCCGGATGCGCCGCTGCGCAGCACGATGCCGGGGTAGGGCACGTTCAGGCCGTGCTTTGCGGTGTAGCGGGTGTAGAGCACGTTCCAGGTGTTGGCACCCACCTTGCCGTCCACGTTCATTTTGTTTTTCAGCTGGAACTCCTTTACGGCGTTCTCGGTGGAAAGACCGAACCTTCCGTCCGCCTTCAGGGGGTCATGCCAGGTGCAGGCATCACGGACACCGTTGAGCCAGGTCTGCACCAGGGCCACATCCGGGCCGGAGGAGCCCCGATGGAGCAGGGAATAATAAGCAGGAATCGCCATAATGATCACACGCTCCTTTCCCTCCATGCTATGCGGCAGGGGAGGGCAGCGTCACCCGGCCAGCACCCGGGTGGTGCGGGAAGCAGTGTGCCGGTTCCACCAGTCCACGAAGCGCAGGCGCAGGATGTAGTCCCCGCACACCAGATCGTTTTCTTCCGGCAGGGCATAGCCGCCGCAGGCGGCACGGCACAGCCCGGGGTACAGCACGCACCACCAGTTCTGCCCGCTGCCGGAGCCGATGGTGATGCGCACCGCATCGTACCGCCCGGCGGGCAGGCAGCCGCCGGTATACTGCCGGGCCGGGAAGTACATGTTGACCAGCTGCACCTGCACCGGGGCATTCACCCCGCACCGGGCCAGCGCGTGCCGGGCGGCGAGCTGCAAAGTGAACAGGTTCCGGGCCGCCCAGCTGCGGGCGTCGGTCTGGTTCCCGGCGGGACAGGCAGCGTCCAGACAGGCCAGCACGGCGTCCCGCACCCGGAGCTTGGCGCTCTGGTCGGCCACGGAATCGCTGGCAGCGCGGATGTGCAGCCGCAGGGTATCGGCACATACCGCATCGCCGGTGTGCAGTTGGGTGCGGCTCCAGGCCGCCGCCTGCCACAGGCTGCACAGCAAAAGTCCGAGCGCAAGGCAGATGCACAGGTGCTGCATCTGCCGCCGGGAAAGCATCTTACCCATAAAAAAACAGACCCTTCTTCTGGAAATGATATCCAGAGGATGGGCCTGTAAAAGGTGATTTATACAGCTGCTCCGAGCGAATGCGAGATGACTGAGAGGGCTCAGTTCTTCAGCGACTGCATGGGAGCCGGCAGGCGGCCGCCGCGGTTGATGAACACCGAGGGGTCGTGGCTGTTGACCGGCATGATGGGGCCGTAGCCCAGCAGGCCGCCGAAGTCCAGCACCTCGCCGGCCTTGCGGCCGATGGCGGGGATCACGCGCACAGCGGTGGTCTTGCTGTTCACCATGCCGATGGCGGCTTCGTCGGCGATCAGGGCACTGATCACGGCGGGGGTGGTGTCGCCGGGGATGATGACCATGTCGATGCCCACCGAGCAGACGGCGGTCATGGCTTCCAGCTTTTCAATGGTCAGGCAGCCGATCTCGGCGGCGTGGATCATGCCGGCATCCTCGCTGACCGGGATGAAGGCACCGGACAGACCGCCTACATGGTTGGAGGCCATCACGCCGCCCTTTTTCACGGCATCGTTCAGCAGGGCCAGACAGGCGGTGGTGCCGCAGCAGCCGCAGGTCTCAAGGCCCATCTCTTCCAGAATGTTGGCCA
>OWIP01001587.1_pt1 | contig 13732 bp, 13 predicted proteins | sample 1732581 | NCBI WGS metagenome assembly OWIP01 (sample SAMN05065731, study PRJEB22554) | human gut metagenome | biome: ENVO:2100002; feature: ENVO:00000062; material: ENVO:00002003 | host: Homo sapiens | place: USA
TGCAGCAGCATTCCGGCCCGGCCCGCGTGTTCAACAGCGAGGACGAGGCCATTGCTTCCATCTACGCGGGCAAGATCGTCCCGGGCGATGTGGTGGTCATCCGCTACGAAGGCCCCAAGGGCGGCCCCGGTATGCGTGAGATGCTGAACCCCACCTCCGCTCTGGCCGGCATGAAGCTGGACAAGACCGTGGCCCTCATCACCGATGGCCGCTTCTCCGGCGCTTCCCGCGGCGCTGCCATTGGCCACGTCAGCCCGGAGGCTGCTTCCGGCGGCCCCATTGGCCTTGTTGAGGAAGGCGATACCATCCACATCGACATCCCCAACGCCAGCATCACGCTGGAAGTTTCGGATGAGGTGCTGGCGGAGCGCAAGGCAAAGTATGTCGCTCCCGAGCCCAACATCAAGACCGGCTGGCTGAGCCGCTACGCCCGCATGGTCACCAGCGCAAACCTCGGCGCAGTGCTGAAGTAAGGCGCATTTTCTGCAACACCAAAGCATCCCCTGCAGGGCCCGGCCGGGCAATGGCCGGAAAGGCTGCAGGGGATGCTTTTTTGTTCGCTCCGGGGCGCAAAAAAGCCCCGGGCCGCAGGGCTCCGGGGCAGGGGGGATCAAGCCTCAAAAATAACCACAGTGAGGGCGTAGGTGCGGCCATTGACGGTTTTGTGAGTGACTGCGATTTTTATGGTGGTAACGGAGACGGGATCAAAAGTACGCGGATCAGCGGTGCGGAAAGCTATAGTCGAGCCGGCCAAATTTAAGATTTCCATGGACGGGGTTTTGGTATCGGTGACATCCGTCACAAGGAAGTTGACGGAGGAAGTAGAGGAAATGTAGGGGCTCAGGATGTTCTTCAGAGTCTCTTTGGCGGCGTTGGTAAGGGCATCCTTACCACTGTTATCTTTGGTGATCCAGGTTTCATCAAACAGGGGGGCGATATCACGGCGGAGCTCGGGAACCTGGTAGCTGACGGAGATATTATTTTCATTTCCCAGTTCAGCGAGTGACGACTTTGCGTACTCTGCCAAACCTTCAGCCATAGTACGGTTCAGAGACGTTGCCTTGCCGCATCCGGTGAGCAGGGCCAGAGCCATGACGCCTGCAAGGATGAGGGCGAGAATTTTTTTGGCGGATTTCATACAAAAGACCTCCTTATCCGGTGTTGAACAAAATATTTCCCCCGTCCGTATGCGGAGGTTCAAATTATTATACCCCCCCCCCCTACTATTATTTCAAGGGCTTTTTACAAAATCATCGTTTTGCCTAAGATAATTGGATAAAACCGGGGAATTTGACGGGGTTACACGCCGGAGGTCGGGAAAAGCACAACAAAAAGCCCCCTCCCGGAGAACACCGGGAGGGGGCTTCTTGTTGGTGAGTCCAAATGGAATCTTTGCATTTCCACTTTCAGTATATGCGAAATTCGAAAAAAGTCAAGCTTACCGCAAGAAAATTACATTTTACGCCCCAAGCTGAAACTCAAATGTATATCCATCCTCGCCGTAGTGCTCATTGCCTACCCAGAGAACAGACCGATCGGTCAAATCGTAGACCACGCTGTGGATGGTGTTGGTGTTGGAGTCGTCGTTGTTCCAGGTGCGGCGGCCCACCGAGGCCAGCAGGTCCATGGCAGCGCTCTTGTCGGCTACGACGCCGTTGGTCTGGCGCAGGGCAGCCGCAAGGTGCTCGTAGCGGTCGAGGCCCTTCATCTCGACGGTAGTGCCGTCGTAGTAGCCGGGCGCCTTGATAAAGTTGGTCACCACCTGCCAGTCGGAGGAATCGGAGAGGGCGTCGGTGTCGTTCCAGAGGACGTTCAGCTGACGCTGAGAGCCGTCGGCGTCGTGGTCGGCATCAGCACCCACCCACTCGAGGATGGCGCTGCGGCCGGTGGAGTCGGCCACCATGTAGTGGAAGCAGCTGCTTGCCGAGTCGTGAAGGTCGTACTGCTCAGCCAGCGCCACAGCGTCCTCCACCGAGTCGGCGTAGTCGAGGATGAGCCGGAGCAGGGTGGTGGAGGTGAGGTCGGGCTTGTCGGTCTGGGTGTCGGTGGGGGTGCCTTTGCCCTCGCCCTGATAGGACATGAAGATGCCGCAGGCCACACCGGCGTCGTTGACGCCGTCCAGCGGCACATAGGGGGCCGCGAGGGTCAGGATCTTCTGGCCGAGGCTCTCTACGTCCTTGTCCTTGTCGAGGCCGAGGAAGCTCAGGTCGATGGTGGAGTAGGAGGCGTGACGACCCTTACCGGGGTTCGTGTAGACGATGGCGGTGTTGGTGGCCGAGAAGTCGTAGTTGCGGCCAAAGACCCGGTCGCCGCTCTGGGTGTCTGCGGTAAAGGCCGAGCAGGCAATGGTGCTGGTCTTGATGTTCATGGGGATGATGCCCTTAGTGATGCTCTGGGTGATGAAGGAGATGAGCTCAGAGTCAGTGGATGCGCCGCCCTGGGCCAGGAAATCGTCAAAGTAGTAGCCGCCCGAGACGTTGAGCTGATAAACAGCACCGTCGCGGTGGGCTTCGTCGCGGTCGGAGAGCTTTTTGAGGGACGAGAGGGTGGCCAGCTCGTTGTGCCAGAGGGCGAACACGGCAACGGCCAGTGCGATGACCAGCGCCGCCAGCACGCAGGCGAGGCGCTTGAGGACTTTGGAGAGAGAATGATGCTTCATGGGACCTCCTGAAAAAGTCAAAAGAATATAGATAAAATACTTGAATATTCTACCACGACTTCTGTCGTGTTACAAGACTTTTGGAGATTTGGCCGGAAAATAAAAACAGGCGCTGAACGACAGCGCCTGTTCTGAGAGAGACTTAACCAAACAGTTTTTTCGTATTGTGCATATACACCGACAGCACCAGCCCCACGCAGATATACAGCATGAGCACCGAGCTGCCGCCCGCCGAATAGAAGGGCAGGGTGACGCCGATGACCGGCAGGAGGCGGAGGTTCATGCCGACATTGACGAATATCTGGGCCATGAACGCGCCGCCGATGCCGGCGCAGATGAAGGAGCCCAGCATATCCTCGCTGCACGCTCCGGTGGCGAAGGTCTTGATGATGATGGCCAGCAGCACGCCCAGCACCACGCAGCAGCCCACGAAGCCCGCCGCGTTGCCGATCCAGCTGAAGATGAAGTCATTGTGGGCGTTGGGGACGCTGTAGTAGCGGCCACCGAAGAAGCCGTTGCCGAAGATGCCGCCCGAGCCGATGGCGATCTCGCCCCGCTGCTGCTGGTAGATGATGTTCTTCCAGACCGTCTCGCTGGGCGCCCAGCCCGTCTCGTTGTTGGGGTCGATGACCGCAAGGATGCGGTACCACTGGTAGCCCTTGCCGATCTTGTCGCTGAAGAAGGCGAAGGCCGCCGCTGCCGCCGCTGCGAGGGCAGCGAAGGCCCCGATGATATACTTCCAGCTCAGCCCGGCGGCAAAGAGCATACAGCAGCCGATGATGCCGTAGATGATGGCCGTACCGTCGTCACCCTGGATATGGATGATGCCGATCGGCACGAAGAGATGGAGCAGCAGCTTGCCCAGCTCTTTCGGCTCGTTGAGGCGGCTGCGGACATTGTTCAGATGCATGGCGAAGGTAAGGATGAAGCTTATCTTTGCCAGCTCGGTAGGCTGGAAGGTGAAGCCGCCCAGTTTGTACCAGGAATAGTTGTCGGTGTCGCCCGCGTTGTAGCCGATGGTCAGCGGGCCGATGGTCACATTGCGGATGACCAGCGTGGGCAGCACGAGGCCCCATGTGAGCACCACATGGACAGGCCAGACATTGACGAGGCTGCGGTAGTCGATGTTGGACAGAAGGATGGCCACCAGGATGCCGATGGCCGCTGCGCCTGCCTGCACCACGGCCCGGCGGTAGTCGCCGATGCCGGTGATCTGGCCGGTGAGCTCATCCACGGCAAAGCCGCTGCCCTGCTTCGCCGCCCACGACGACAGCGCCAGTACCGCCATCGCACTGCTGAACAGGCAGAGCAGCAGGTACATCTTGTCTGTCCGTTTCCAATATCGCTGAATGCTTTCCAAAAAAGCACCACCTTTCTGTATCCTTGGGAAGCCGTTTTCTAAGCATTGCACTCCGCTTACGAAAACAGCTTCCTCGAAACCCCGCCTCACAGCCGGGCATGATCCCCCAATATACCTTATTATACAGCAGGGGAGAGAGGCGCGCAAGATGGCCGGTTGTGACAGCTTTGCAAAATCGGCGCAGAACGCTTGACAAAGGCCGATATGCCCTCTAAAATGAAACGTACCGGGGCGGTAAATGGCCAGTCCCCGGCGTTCTTGGAGGAACAGTTTTTACATGAAGGAACAACGCCATCGAATTTTGTGCGCGGTCTGCGCACTGGCACTGGTGCTGACGGCTGTGCTGGCTCCCGCCGCATGGGCGGCAGACGGAGCGGGCGAGGTGCAGGATACGGCAAAGTCTACCCTCACCACGGACGATGCCGCCGAGATGCAGCAGGCAGACGCCGCTGTGACTGCCCTGACCGGCAGCGACGAATACGAGCAGATGTCCCGGGAAGAAAGGCTCACCTCGGCCCTTTCGGAGCTGGATGAGCTGGCCCGGAAGGGGCTGGTGCGCCGGGACTCCATCCGCACCGACGAGGAGAACGGGATCGTCAGCTTTACCTACCGCTGTGGCGTGCTGGGCGGCATCCTGCTCACTCTGCCCGACGAGCTGGACGAGATGACCTTTGACGCCGGAGACAACGGCTTGCGCGCCCCGAGGGACATTGCTCAATGCACTCCCCGCACCGAGATGCCCCTGACCGACGATGTCCGGCAGGCTGCGGAGGCCCGGCAGTACCGGGAGAACGCTCTGCCTGAGACGATCGGCCGTGCCGCTATTTATTATGCCTTCGATAATACGGTGAACAGCTCCCGCTTTCCGTATTATTCCTATATGCAGGGCTTCTGGGAAGGCATGGGCCTGCGCACGACGATGAACACCCGGGTGACTCTGTCGGACCTGCGCCGGATGAACAAATACGATTTGTGCATCCTGAGCGCCCACGGTGCCTACTATACTTACAGCTACGGTACTTTCCGGAAGCACACCCGGACCGAGCCCATCATCCTGCTGACAGAAGCGTCCACGCTGTACAAAGACATCATCTACGGCTTTGACCTGCTGGCTCACCGCATCATCAAGCTCAACGGCCTTTACTGCGTCACAGCGGATTTCTTCCGCAATGCGTACCGCTCGGGCCAGCTCAGTAATACCATCATCTACTCCGAGACCTGTGAGTTCCTGGGCGTCACGAACAGCGTGGATGAGTCGATGGCCGAAGCGCTGCTGGCGGGCGGCGCACGAACTGTGCTGGGCTATGTGAACAACGTCTACACGGTCTACTCCCGCAGTATGCTCTGGGATACCATCAACCATCTTGCGATGGGACAGACCATCGGCAGGGCGCTGGCCCATGCGAAGGACACCTACGGCGAGAACGACATCATCTGGTATACGGAGCAGGGCGGACGCCGCCCCCACGCCGCAGCAGCGTGTCTGGTGCTCTACGGTGACGAGAACGCCCAGCTGAATGTGCCGGAAAACTTCTCGCCCGAGGAACGCGCGGAAGCCGCGGAAGATATGCTGGCCGATGTGCTTGAAAGCGCGGCCTGAGCGTTGCACTTTTGACGGAAATAGTTTATACTAAGGGACGGCAGAACAGGACGGCAGGACTCTGCCGTCCCTTTTTTATAGAAACGCATATGAGGTGGGATACCCATGTCTGAATTTATCACCCACTCCCGCGAGGAGACGGTGGCACTGGGGGCGCAGGTGGCGCAGCATCTTGCGCCCGGGGCGCTCATCGCCTTTACCGGCGGGCTTGGCGCGGGCAAGACGGCCTTCTGCGAGGGCATTGCCAAAGGTCTCGGCTGCACCGACCCGGTCAGCAGCCCGACCTTCGCCATCGTGAACTATTACCGCGGGCCGCGGCCTTTCGCGCACTTTGATTTGTACCGCATCTCCACGGAGAACGATTTGTGCGCGGCAGGGTTCTACGACTATCTGGATGAGGGCGCTGTGGTGGCGGCAGAGTGGAGCGAGAACTTCGCTGACCTGCTGGCGCTGGAAGACCCCATCCACATCAACATCGAGCGGGTGGACGACACCACCCGCCGCATCACCATCGAGGGGGTGGAAGTATGAACATCTTAGCCGTGGATACGGCGGGCAAGACCGTGGGCGTGGCCCTTCTGCAGGATGACCGCCTGCTCTACGAGTGCTATCTCGATGCGGGCATGACCCACAGCGAGACCCTGATGCCCCTCATCGACAACTGTCTCAAACTCTGCGGCATGGGCTGCAAGGACATCGACCTCTACGGCGTCAATGCCGGCCCCGGCAGCTTTACCGGCCTGCGCATCGGGCTGGCGGCGGTGAAGGGTCTGGCCTTCCCCCGGGAGACGCTCTGCGCCCCGGTGTCCACGCTGGAAGCGCTGGCGGCGGCCCACACCGGCTGCGGTACCGTGCTCTGCGCGCTGGATGCCCGCCGTGCGCAGGTGTACAGCGCGGCTTTCGACCTTGAGACCCACGAGCGTCTGATGGACGACGATGCCCGTGCCGTGGCTGACCTGGCCGAGTTTGTAGAAAATTGCAAAAAGCCTCTGTTTTTTGTTGGTGATGGCGCGGCTCTGTGCTATAATAAATATGACAATGTCCCGGGCGTGCTCTGTGTACCGCCAGCTCTCCGCAATGGCCGTGCCGCTGCGGTGGCCTATGTGGCAGAGCAGATGGCCCAGCGGGGCGAAGCCGTTCTGCCCGAGGCTCTGCTGCCGGATTATCACCGGCTGAGCCAGGCCGAGCGGGAGCGGGCCGAGCGTCTGGCCGCAGAAGCTGCCCGTACCGAAATACCGGAAGATACTGCAAAGGGAAAGGATCAACACCAATGACGAAACCCATCGCACTTGCCGCCGACCACGGCGGATTTGAACTGAAAGAGGCCGTTAAGGCTCATCTGGACGAGCTGGGGTTGGAGTACATCGACTTCGGCACCCACAGCACCGCCAGCGTGGACTACCCTGACATGGCTCTGCCTGCCTGCGACGCCGTGGTGAGCGGCCAGTGCAGCAAGGCGCTGCTGTTCTGCGGCACCGGTGTGGGCATCAGCATGGCTGCAAACAAGGTCAAGGGCATCCGTGCCTGCTGCTGCTCTGACAGCTTCAGCTGCGAGTATACCCGCCGCCACAACGACGCCAACGCCCTGTGTATGGGCGGCCGCGTCGTGGGTGCAGGCTTGGCCTGCCAGCTGGTGGATCTCTTCCTGAACACCGAGTTTGAGGGCGGCCGCCATCAGCGCCGCATCGACAAGCTGACCGCACTGGAGAACCGCTGATTCTAAGGAAAAATATTTTTTGGATTTCGCGTTTGTCGCGGCCCCGACGCTTGTCAGGGCAAAGCCCTTCCATCTGCTATCGCAGATCGCTCGCCTGCTTGAAAGACCCACTGGGGCTTTCATTGCTGCGCAACCGCAGGGCCGCTCCAAACGCATTTTCACGAAAAAGGCCATAAGGGAAGATGAATCTTTTCGTTACGACCCTTCCTGTGAAAAAGAGCATTCAAAAAATCCGCAGATTTTTTGAATGCTCAAAATATAAAAATAAAATTTCCACTGACAATGGCGAAGCGTATGCGGAGCTGTTTTAAATCGTAATCTTGGACCCGATAGAGTTATCTATTTAAAATAAGGAGCGTGTTTTTATGACCCCGATGATCGTTGAGCATCCGCTGCTGCAGCACAAGCTGAGCATTCTGCGCAACAAGCAGACCGGAACCAAGGAGTTCCGTGACCTCGTTGGCGAGATCGCGACCCTGCTGTGCTACGAAGCGACCCGTGACCTGCCTCTGGAAGAGGTGGAGATCGAAACACCCATCACCATGGCAAAGACCAAGGTGCTGGCTGGCCGCAAGCTGGCTCTGGTGCCCATCCTGCGCGCAGGCATGGGTATGCTGGACGGTATGCTGACCCTGCTGCCCGCTGCAAAGGTGGGCTTCATCGGCCTCTACCGCGACGAGACCACCCTGCAGCCCGTGGAGTACTTCTGCAAGCTGCCGCAGGACATCGCCGAGCGCGACGTTCTGGTGCTTGACCCGATGCTGGCTACCGGCGGCAGCGCCATCGACGCCATCACCCAGATCAAGAAGCACGGCGCAAAGCACATCAAGTTCATCGGCCTCATCGCTGCTCCGGAAGGCATCAAGGCCCTGCACGAGGCACATCCCGATGTGGACATCTACCTCGGCGCACAGGATGACCACCTGAACGAGAACGGCTACATCGTCCCCGGCCTGGGCGACGCAGGCGACCGTATCTACGGCACCAAGTAAATCTCTGTATAACGGAAAAGTGCTCTGCCGGCCGGCAGAGCACTTTTTGCGTCTTGAAGCTTATTTTCTGCGTTTCAGGATCTCATCCAGAATGGCGTCCGCCACATCATCCTTGCTCATCAGGGGCAGCTCGCGGGCGCCGTCCGGCGTGATGAAGGTGACAACATTGGTATCCACACCAAACCCGGCACCGGCTACCTTCAGATTGTTGGCCACCACCATGTCGAGGTTCTTTTTCTCGAGCTTGGCCGAGGAGTTGGCCAGCATATCCCGCGTCTCCATCGAGAAGCCGCAAAGGAACTGGCCCTTCTTCTTGGGGCCGATGGTTCCGAGGATGTCGGGCGTCCGCTCCACGGCGATGGAGAGGTCGCCGTCCTTCTTCTTTATCTTGTCGTCGGCCACGGCGGCGGGGCGGTAATCGGCCACGGCAGCGGCCATGACCAGAACATCCATCTCGTCGAAGCGGCTGGTCACGGCCTCGTACATCTGCTGGGCTGTCGTGATGGGGACATCCTCGGTGAACCGCACCGGCTGCAGGGCCGTCGGGCCGTGGATGAGGGTGACTTCGGCACCGCGCATCGCGGCGGCACGGGCCACGGCATAGCCCATCTTGCCGGTGGAGTGGTTGGTCAGGTAGCGCACAGGGTCCAGCGGCTCCTGAGTGGGGCCGGCCGTGACGGCAATGCGCAGACCGGCGAGGTCCTTCGGCTTTGCGATGGCGCGGAAGATGTAGTCCAGCAGGACATCCTCTTTCGGCAGGCGTCCGCTGCCCACGTCCTTGCAGGCCAGTACGCCGCTCTCGGAGGGGATGACCGTGAAGCCGTACTTTTCCAGTGTGGCGATGTTGTCCTGGGTGATGGGGTTCTCCAGCATCCCGGTGTTCATGGCAGGGGAGACGAGCTTGGGACACTTGGCCGCGAGAACGACGGTGGTAAGCATATCGTCGGCAATGCCGTGAGCCATCTTGGCAATGACGTTGGCGGTGGCCGGGGCCACGAGGATGACGTCGGCCTTCTTTGCCAGCGAGATATGGGTGACTTCGAACTTGAAATCCCGGTCGAAGGTGTCTACCATGCACTTGTGGCCCGTCAGGGTCTCGAACGTGATAGGGGTGATGAACTGGGTGGCGTTTTTGGTCATGATGACCTCCACGTCGGCCCCCAGCTTGCGCAGTGCGCTGGCTACGTTGGCCATTTTATAGGCGGCAATGCCGCCGCTGACGCCCAGAAGGACGCATTTTCCCTTCAGATCCATCCAAAATACCTCCTATAAATAGGGATAATATAACTACAGTATAATGCAAAACGGCCCAGAGCACAACAAAATCTTTGATTGGGGTTGTATCTTGGCTCAAAATGCGGTAAAATACAGCTTGACTTATACAAAAAAGCTCTCTGTTAAGCCTGCGGCTCACGGGCAGGCCCGTCTCCATACAACCTCTCAGGCGCTTCGCGCCAGCTCCCCTGGTAGGGGAGCCTCTGGCGAAGAGATGGGGCTTTACGATATGCCAAGGCCTCCCCTCGGTAGGAGAGGCGGCATCGCACAGCGATGACGGAGAGGTTCGACCCTGCGAGGAACTGAATTATGATTTTAGCCATTGACATAGGCAACACCACCGTCGCCCTCGGGGGCATCCGGGACGGACGTGTATGCTTTGTGGCCCACATGGACACGGTGCGCACCCGCACAGCGGCGGAGTACCGTGCCGAGATGGAAAAGGTGTTCTCTCATCGGAGACACCCGGAAAAGCCCATCCGCTTCGAGGGCGCTGTCCTCACCAGCGTCGTCCCCCAGATCACGGGGGCGCTGGCCGAGTGCGCCCGCCACTACACCGGCAAAAAGCCGGTTATTGTCTCGCCCGACATCCGCACCGGCCTCACGATGGGGGTGCCTGACCCCCACGCCGTCGGCAAAGACCGCCTTGTGGATGCGGCCTACGCGGCGGCGAACTTCCCCCTGCCGGTGGTCACGGTAGACCTCGGCACCGCCACCACGTTCAACGTGGTAGATGAGAATAAGGTCTTCCGGGGCGGCGTCATCTGCCCCGGACTTTCCACCGGTCTGCGGGCGCTGGGGGAGCGGTGCGCCCAGCTGCCGCAGGTACATCTTTCTTCGCCCAAAAGCGCGATCGGCATCGATACCGAGAAGTGTATGCTCTCCGGCTCTGTGTTGGGGACGGCTGTCCTGCTGGACGGCATCACTCAGCGCATCGAGGAAGAACTGGGCCGTCCGGCCACGCTGGTGGTCACAGGCGGTCTGGCAAAGTATGTCATCCCGCTCTGCCGTCACCCGCTCACCTATGACCCCGAGCTGCTGCTGAAGGGACTGGCTCTCCTTTACCAGCTCAATGCGCCGCAGCATGAGCGTCACCACGAGCCGCGCAGCGACGGTGAGCGCCGCCGTCCCCGCCCGGCAGGCAGACGCCCTTACAACAACGGCAGCAGTCCCCGCCGCCGCAGCCACAATAACCGCCGTCCCCGCCGGGACGATGAGGCCAAAGCGGGCTGAGCCTTGAAAGGAGAGACCTTATGATGAAATTAGGCATTCTCGGCGCAGGCATGATCGTCCGGGAGTTCCTGCCCTGGCTCACTGGGCCGGAAAGCCCCTTCAAGGTCGAGGCTCTTTGCAGCACGGAGCGGAGCGCCGGTGCAGCACAGGCCCTCTGCGACCAGTATGGTGTGCCGCGCCACACCACCAGCTACGACGAACTGCTGAGCTGGGTGGACGTTGTGTATATCGCCGTACCAAATATCCTGCACGTAAAATATACCCGTGCCGCTCTGGAAGCGGGCCGCCACGTCATCGTCGAAAAGCCGATGGCCCCCACGGCGGCGCTGGCCGAAGAGCTGGCCGAGCTGGCCCGGAGCAAAAAGCTCTTCCTCTTCGAGGCTGTCACCACGCAGTATCAGGACAACTACGCCAAGATCCGTGAGGTGCTGCCCAAGGTAGGCGCCGTCACGATGGTGCAGTGTAATTTCAGCCAGTATTCCAGCCGGTATCATGATTTCTGCGCCGGCAAGGTCTGGCCGTCCTTTGACCCGGCCTGCGCCGGCGGCGCGCTGATGGATCTGGGTGTCTACAATGTCAGCTATGTGGTGGGCCTCTTCGGTTCGCCCAACAAGGTCCACTATGCGGCCAATGTCACCCGGGGCATCGACACCAGCGGCGTGCTGACGATGGAGTATCGCAGCTTCAAGGCCGTGAGCATCAATGCCAAGGACAGCAGTTCCCCGGCCCGGTACATCATTCAGGGTACCAAGGGGTATCTGCTCCAGAAATCCACCGCCAACTTCTGCGGCGGCGTCACCTTCCACCCCTATAAGGGCAAGGAAGAGCACTTCAACCTCAGCGCAGGCCGTCCCCGGCAGGCGGCGGAGTTCCACGCCTTTGCCCGCGCCATCGAGAGCGAGGATATGGAGCTTTGCAGCCGGATGCTGGACACCTCGGTAGCCGTCAGCCGTGTGCTGGAAACGGCCCGCCGCGATGCGGGCATCCGCTTCACTACTGATTTATAATGCTATCCCCGGGAGTTCCCTGACAAAACATCCCGTATATTTCAGACTGTATTCTACAAAAGACCCCGTGTATTTCACGGGCAGGTTTGCGCCGTATCCGACAATTTAGGGCGGAACGGCAGCAAGGAGGAAAACTAAATTATGAAAAAGAATGACATTCGCACCCTCACCCGGCTGGCACTGCTGGTCGCCATTGAGCTGGTCATGAAGGCCGTCGGCCTGGGCAGTGTCCCTGTAGGCCCGCTTTACATGAGCTTTTTGACCCTGCCGATCGCCGTGGGTGCCATCACCATGGGTCCCGCCGCAGGCGCTATCCTCGGCGGCGTGTTCGGCGCCGTGAGCTTCTATGATGCCGTCACCGGCGCTTCCGCCATGACTGGTGCGCTGTTCCAGGTCAGCCCCGTCAACACCTTCATCCTCTGTGTGGGTATGCGTGTGCTGATGGGCCTGTGTACCGGCCTTATCTTCAACGCTGTCAAGAATTTCGATAAGCCCGGCACCTGGAGCTACATCGTCAGCGCCATGTGCGCCCCGGCCCTCAACACCCTGTTCTTCATGGGCTACATCGTGCTGGCCTTCTACGGCTGCGATTACGTCCAGAACCTCGTGTCCGTCAAGGGCGCAGCCAACCCCCTGATGTTCGTCGTCCTGCTGGTCGGCGTGCAGGGCGTGGCCGAGTTCCTTGTCTCCGGCATCCTGGGCGGCATCGTCGCCCGCGCTGTCCACAAGTTTTTGAAGTAACAGGCGGTGTTGGTCAGGGACATCCGCTGATAAACCTCTCCGTCACGGCTGACGCCGTGCCACCGCCCCTATCAAGGGGCTGCAAGGAAAGATCATATAATAGGCCCCTCCCCCGGCAAAAATGCTGAGGGAGGGGCTTTTGTGTTGATTTTAGCCTACCGGTGCGGTATACTTATCATACTTTATTCAAAAGAAGGAGGCGGCGGAAAATGCCCATCGGCCCCAGCAGACCCCTGAATTTAGCAAAGCCGGAGTCCATCGACATCCGGCAGGCCGCGCGGTATTTCGGCGCGCGGGGCGAGGCTGACAGCGCTACCCTCACCCTTCTGGAAAAGTGCGCTGCGCCCCTTCTCGCCGCCGCCACGCCTCGGGCCGTCTGGCTCGAGGCCGACGTGGAGAGCCTCACGCAGGCCGGTATTTTGAAGGGGGAGGACATCTTCCGGCATCTGGAAGGGTGCAGTGAGGCCGTGCTTCTGGCCGTGACAGTCGGCCCCGGCGTGGACGGACAGATACGCCGGGCCGGTGTGGGCGACATCGCCGCCGGTGTGGCGTCGGACGCCATCGGCTCTGTGCTGGTCGAACAGGCTGCGGACGCCGCCGAGGCCGAGCTGCGGCAGTGGGCCGCAGAGCAGGACAAGTACCTCACGGGCCGTTTCTCGCCGGGCTACGGCGACTGGCCCATCGGGGTGCAGCCGCTGGTGGCGGCGGCGCTGGATACCGCCCGCCGAGTCGGGCTTTGCGTGACCGAAAACGACCTTATGACGCCCCGCAAGAGCGTGACCGCTCTGCTGGGGCTGAGCGACCACCCGGTGAAGGGACATCTCGCCGGGTGCGGCCACTGCGTGCTGAACACGCGGTGCGAATACAGAAAGAGGGGCAAGACCTGTGCAAGCGAATGAACTGTTTACCCAGCCCAACACCATCCTTCTGGACGGCGGTATGGGTACTATGCTGCAGGCAGCGGGCCTGAAGCTGGGCGCACGGCCCGAGGAGCTGAACATCACCGACCCGCAGCTCATTGAGAGCATCCACAGCCGCTACGCCGCCGCTGGAAGCCGCATCATCAACGCCAACACCTTCGGCGCGTCGGCCCACAAGCTGGCGGGCAGCGAGTACACGCTGGAAGAGATCATTGCGGCGGGCATCGC
>OWIP01001589.1_pt1 | contig 13729 bp, 13 predicted proteins | sample 1732581 | NCBI WGS metagenome assembly OWIP01 (sample SAMN05065731, study PRJEB22554) | human gut metagenome | biome: ENVO:2100002; feature: ENVO:00000062; material: ENVO:00002003 | host: Homo sapiens | place: USA
GAGCAGATTCAAAGGCTGCGTACCGAGAAAAATCAAGCTTTCCAGCCTGTGAAGAGGGACACCGATCATTTGCAGACTGTCATGAGTACTGTAGAAGAAGCAGGCGATGTGATGTACTTATCACAGAATGTGGTAGAAACTTTTATTGACCGCATCGAGGTTTTCAACGATGAACATGTGAAAATTCATTTTACATTTGAAAATGTGTTGGCAGACTATGCCGAATGAGTCGTAGCCAGAATCAATGCAGTAAGCAGAGTTTTTCTTGTAAGAACATGAGATTCATGGTATCATAGAAGCAATAAAAAGTCTGTGTGTGGCTACGCGAAAGGAGCAGCAGAGATGAAAAAATTGAACATCCCAGTTGGTATTTCGGACTTTGAGAAGATTCGGAACGGTGGGTTTTATTATATTGACAAATCTGGCCTGATTGCGGAAATTTTGGACGAAAAAGCAGAAGTGACACTTATCACTCGACCACGGCGTTTCGGTAAGACGCTTGGCATGAGTATGTTAGAAAGCTTCTTTGACATCCGTAAAGACAGCAAAGAACTGTTTGATGGGCTGGAAATTGCAGAGCATCAGGTATTATGTGATGAGTGGATGAATCAGTATCCGACAGTCTTTGTTTCATTCCGACAGGTAGACGGTCTGGATTTTACTGGGGCATACGATATGCTCACAATGGTGATAGCGGATTTGTACAACAAACATCTTTATTTGCTTGATAGTAAAAGTGTTACAGAATTCCAAAAAACAGCGTTTGAGCATCTTGCACATGGCAATGGTTCTATAAAAGAAGTTAAGAACAGCCTTATGCTTTTGACAACGATGATGCAGAGCTATTATGCAAAGCCTGTAATTCTTCTTATAGACGAGTATGATGTCCCTGTAGCAAAAGCGAATAATAACGGTTATTATAATGAAATGCTCGATGTTATGAAAGGCTTGATGCAGGCCCTAAAAGACAATCAAGCACTTCAGTTTGCAGTTGTTACGGGCTGCTTAAAGATTGCGAAAGAAAGCATTTTTACGGGAACAAATAATTTTGTATCGGATACTATCACAAATTCTCGTCTGAACGAGTATTTCGGATTTGTACAGAGTGAGGTTGACCTGTTGCTAAAGGATGCTGACTTGACAACGCAGGCTGAGAGCATCAAGAAATGGTATGATGGATACCATTTCGGAGCCTTTGATGTTTACTGCCCGTGGGATGTAATGAATTATTTGCTGGAACTGCAGCGCAATCCGAAAGCTAAGCCTATCAGCTACTGGAAGAACACCAGCGACAATGCAATCATCCGTTCCTTTATTGACTATGCAGGCAGTACCATCACAAATAAACTTGAAACGCTGATGGCTGGTGGCTGCATCGTTCAGCGTGTGGATGAAAACCTGACCTATGATTATCTACATTCCTCAGAAGACAATCTTTGGAGTACGCTGTACCTGACAGGGTACTTAACCAAGGCGCGTGAAGAAGATTATAAGGGTGAGTTGCCGGATGGCATGGTTGCCCTTATGATTCCGAACGCAGAAATCAAAGAGATTTTTGAAACAACAGTCATCAAATGGTTCGATGACAGTACGAAGAAGTGGAATCGAAATGCTTTGTTCGATGCAGTCTGGAACGGTGATAGCGAGGGCATTACCAAGGAAATGAATGCTCTGCTCCGGCGCACCATTAGCTACCATGACTACCGGGAAGACTTCTATCATGCTTTCCTTGCGGGCATCTTCACAGGTGCCGGATATATGGTGGATTCCAATAAGGAGCATGGAGAAGGCCGAAGTGATGTGGTCGTTTACGATTCCATCAATGCCCGCGTTGCAATCTTTGAAGCAAAGTACACGAAGGTTTTGGAAAATCTGGAAAGTGAATGCGATATAGCCTTGCAGCAAATTGATGATCGGATGTATGCAAAGGAGTATGAGGATGATTACGATCAGATTCTTTGCTACGGTATTTCGTTCTTTAAAAAGCGCTGCATGGTAAAGAAAAAGTGATTCACAACAAATCTTAACTTGAATTCTGTATTATAACTTAAAATGAGTTAAAATACAGAAAAAGAATTATAAGAGAGGCTCGCATAAACCACAGACAGCACCCAAGATGATTCGAGGGTGCGTCTGCGACTTATGCGGGCCTTTTTATTTTGTGATTTTAATACGGATGGATGTTAAATTCCAAGGCTGACAAGAGTGGCCTTTAACTCACTCGCCGTGTGGATAATGATTTCCTGTTCAGTTTCGTTGCAGTCCAATAACAGACGATGCAATTCGGTGTTGGAAGTTGAAACGGAATAGTGAAGACTGTCTATCAACAAATCATCAACGGAAATGCAGAGGGCGTCGGCAATATCGACCAGAGTGGCAATGCTGGGGTGTTCTGTGCCTTTTTCAATTTTGGCCAGAAATTCACGACTGCGATTGATTTTAGAGGCTAAGGCTTCCTGGGTGATATTACCACACTGCATTCTGAAATAACTAATACGTTTTCCCAAAGCAACATAATTGACGGACATAAGTAAATCTTCCTTTCGAATGCCCGCATAAGAGTACTTTTATTATCTGGCCTATGGAAAAACGAATCAAGAAGAACGAAAAGAACAGCCAACATAGAAGTCAGAATTCTTATTTTTCACCTCTAGCGGAGATGGCTTCTGAGGCCAAAATGTGAACCAGCAGTTCACATTTTGGGCAACAAGTGAACTGCTGGTTCACAGAAAAAATCATCTGACAGGTGTATAATAAAGCCATAAAATTAAACAGCACGATAATGTGAGTGAGAACGAAGTGAAAAAGTTACTGACGCTGTACAGCGGGGTTCAGTTAACAGATGTACTTTCGTTTTTGATTAGAAGAACTGTATAGAGAAAATGATGAAAATGTGACTCAGAATTTGGCGGGGCCACCCCCAGCGGTCGTGTGTTCTGAGGCAATTTTGTGAAGTGTTACATCACAATTTGCTGCACATGTGAAGTGCCACTTCACAGAAAAAATCATCTGAAAAGAGTATAATAAAAGCATGAAATCAAGCTGCGAAAATAAAGTGGGGAAAACGAAATGGAACGGCTGCTGACACTGTATAGCGAAGTTCAGTCAACGGATGTACGGTGGCTGTGGTATCCCTTTATTGCAATCGGAAAAATCACACTGCTGCAGGGTGATCCCGGCGATGGAAAATCTACCATGATGATGAATCTGATTGCGGAACTTTCAACAGGAGGTAAGACCCCGGACGGTTGTAAAATCGGTGCGCCGCAAAAAGTGATTTATCAGTGCTCAGAGGATGGCGTTTCAGACACGATAAAGCCCCGTCTGGAACGCTGCGGAGCAGACTGCGGGAAGATCGCTTTCATCAATGAAGAAGTCTATAACGGCCTTACATTGGACGATGAGCGCATCCGTTAGGCAATCATTGAATTCCGGCCTCGATTGGTCGTGATCGATCCGATTCAGGCTTATCTTGGCAGCGATTCGGATTTGCAAATCGCAGGCAGAGCGCGGAAACTCATGCGCCGCCTTGGAATGTGGGCTGCTGGTTACGACTGCGCTATCGTTCTGATTGGACACCTCAACAAAAAAGAAGGCTCCAAAGGGCTGTACCGCAGCCTGGGAAGCATTGATGTTGTGGCAGCAGCACGAAGTGTCCTGCAGGTGGAACGGGATGCCGAGAACCGTGATATAAGAATCGTACATCAAATCAAAAACAGTCTTGCGCCTACGGCAGAAGACATCCGCTTTTCCATTTCTGCCGACAAGGGCTTTCGATGGCTGGAATGCAGGCCACAGCTTTTTGAAAAACAACAGCCGGACGCCGAACCTAAATTTGATACAGAGCAACAGAAAGCTGCCTACTGGATCAAGCATTTCCTTGAAAAAGGCGATATGAGCGCAAATGAAATTTATTGTCGTCTGGACAATGAGGGTATCAGCAAGCGAGTAGCACGGATGGTAAAAACGGAAATGGGAATCCACTGCTACCAGAAGAAGCGGAGATGGTATTGGAGTGTTCAGCCGGAAGAAGGTGCTGTAAATGGACCACAGGCATAAAGTTGGCGGCTATGTGAAACTTGCAAAGCTGTGGGAGCGTTCCAAAGACGCAGCAGTAGCCTATCATAGCTCCTACTATGCTGAAAAGTTCAGGGATGATGCTAATAAAAAGCTGGTGGGCGTTTACATCGACATTACGGGGAATAAGGAAATCTACAAACGCCCGGAAATGGTGCATCTGCTCAAAGATTGCAAAAATGGTGCCGTCAATCTGATTTTCTCGCAGACAAGGGCCTATCTTGCAGCGAACACCTGTGATTTCTGTTTTTTGCTGCAATATCTGTTTGACATGCCGATGCGAGTGGACGTTGTTACGGATGATGACGACCAGAGAATCGACACCATTCTTGATGTTGATAACCAACGGCAGAGCCTGAAAGAATTGGCCGAAAAATATACATCGATCCGAAGGAAAGATTATCTTGAGTGGAGAATCCGACTGGAACATGAAATGATAAAGGCTGAAGAAAAATGAACGTGGAAGGACAGTATAATCCAAAAGACGTAGAGTGTATTTCGGTAGAAAACCTTGAAGTGCTGCCGAGTGGAGTAGACTGGCAGAGCCGACATCTGGAATCTGAAAGGCGAAAAGCAGAGATTCGTGACAGAATCCATAAGCAGGCAGAACAGGGCCAGAAAACGGCAAAAGACTACTTTCGTCCGGCAAAACCGACACCGTCGATTTACGACAGCGACCTGAAGCGTGTAGCCGTTTATGCCCGTGTCAGCACTTCCAGCGAAGAACAGATTTCTTCCATTGAAAACCAGACTCTATATTACACCAAAAAGATTGCAGAAACGGAAAACTGGAATTTGCAGGATATTTACAGCGATGAAGGAAAATCGGGTACTTCACTGCGAAAACGGGATGCGTTTAAGCGCATGATGCGAGATGCCAAAGACCAGAAGATGGATTTGATTATCTGTGCCAGCATTTCGCGGTTTGCCCGGAATTTTTCGGATTGTATGACGCAGATCGCAGCATTGAAAACTATGCACCCGGCACATCCCATTGGCGTGTACTTTGAAACTGAAAACATCTACACGCTGAATCCAAGCAGTCAATACAGTCTTGACATTCAGGCTCTTTTGGCAGACTGGGAATCGGGCAACAAGAGCCGCCGCATGGTCCTTTCGTATGACCAGCGTATTATGACAGGGCAGTACCCGGTGGCTGACCTGATGGGGTATCGACATACGAAGGATGGACAGTTGGTGATCGAGCCGGAAGAAGCAAAGACGGTACGTTTTATCTTTCTGGCGTTTATCCAGGGCTATGATTACGAACAGATTGCAATGATCCTGACGCAGAAAAAGCGCAGCACCCTGCGCGGCAGGCAGGAGTGGAACGGCGTAATGGTGGCAAACATCATGAAAAATGAACGCCGCTGGGGTGATCTGGAAGCCCGGAAGAGCATTGTAGTGGACTACAAGCTGGGCAAGGTCACAAAGAATAACGGGAATCGCTGCTCTGCCTATGTCCCGGAGCATCACGAAGCGATTGTTTCGCAGGAGATTGCACGGGCTGCACATCTTGTGGCATCCAGCAGGAATAAGTGTGGAGTGCAGGATATTGTGGTAATCAATCAGGGAGCACTGAAAGGATTTGTAGGTATCCATCCGAACTGGAGCGGTATCAATGCCGAAAGCATCCGCAGCCTTTGTCTGAGTGCTTATCTGCCGGAAGAAGTGGTCGAACTGAACAAGATGGCAGAAATGCGGTCTGGAAAGAAATCAGATATGGCATTGCCATCTGATTATTTGACGGTATCTGGCACATGTTTTATCAACCAGAGTAGCCCGGTTATGACGATTTCTAAAAATGGAATCCGTTTCAGCAAGGCCTGCCATAGCCGGTTGGACGACTGCGAGTATGTGGAACTGCTCTATCATCCGATTCTGCAGGTCGTGATTTTGCGAAAGAGCAATCACGGCTTTTCAACAGCGATGCACTGGAGAGATGACAATGACGTTCATAGTGTTTTTTCAGCCAGAGCATTTTCTGGGCTTGTCTTTCAAACGTTGAACTGGAAAATGAATTACCGCTACCAGTGCCGTGGTATCTGCCGGGGTCAGGAAAATGCAAAATTTCTGATTTTTGAATTAGATGAGTCCCGGATTTTGACTGGGAAAAATCAGTATGAACAAGAAAATTGTTCGATGAATCTGAAATGCCGGTTATATCGGAGTAAATGGGTTCAGAGCATTACAGTTAATGATGTGATGGAATCTGGCCAAGTCGTAGAAAATCCCATGATTGGTGCAATTCCAAGCAAAAATGAAGTTCAACGTGAACTGGATGATCTTTTGATGTCGATGTAGGAGGAACTTATAGAATGGAAGAAAAAAGCAGGGCGCAGGAACTGAGCGTTCGGGAAATCTCCTTGATTCGTGAACTTGCACAGATACGGAAAGAACATAAAAGAGAACTGGAGTACGAAAAGTTCGATGGCTATGAACTTCCGCCGCGCACCCAGTTTTCCATGCTGAATAAACCTGCAGTGAGCATAAAATATGGTGTTATGAAATTTAATATGGCATGCATTCGGCTTTTTGAAGGAATCAAGTATGTCCTTCCGATTTTGCACCCTAATAAGAAGCGGCTTGCGTTGATTATGTGCCCGGAAGAGGACAGCGCGTCTGTTGAATGGGCACGACAGAAAGGCGAAAACTGGGTGAATAAGGATATTACATCATTGGAATTTGTAGAAAATATCTTCAGGCTCATGAACTGGAATCGGGAATGCCGTTATAAAGTGCTTGGACGAGTGGCTAATTCAGATCAGGGCCTTTGTATGTTGTTCGATCTGGAAGAAGCAATCATGTTCACACCGAAGCCACAGGAATATGCGGACCCGCTTACTGGCGAAATGAAGAAAAAACAGATGAAATTCTTCCCGGATACTTATAGGAATCGCATCGGAAAATCTTATAATGACTACATTGCAGATCATCAGATGAACATGTTTGAGGATTTTATTGGATATCAGGGGTCAGCAGTATTGGATGAGCCAGTACGGGAGGAAGATTCATTTTCAAAAGAGTCGATGTCCCAAGAAAGCGAAATCTCTGAAAATATATTACTGCCGGATTTAGCAAAACAGTCTGAAAGTATAGAACAGCAGAGCGGTGAGATTGCTGAGAGAGGAATGCCAACATGAGTTCTGAGCGAATTATGAATTTGCTGGTGACGATTCCGGCGGAAAGTCGGAGAATGAATGTGGGGAAAGATGTTATCCGTATTCTTGGAAGTCCGGCCTATATTTGCATTTTGCAGAGGAAAGATCGGCAGTCTATTGCAATTACGCCATGTGCTGCCGAACATCCAATGTCCTTTAAGGTCCCGGACAGGCTGCTGACCGACGGACAGTGCCGGATGAGGATCAATGGAGTACAGTTCGTCCAGGCGTTATTAGAGGCAAATGGTCTTGCTGCAGGGAAAGACTATCAGTTTAAGGGAAGGTATGAAGCTGAGAAAAACGCAGTTATCATATCGCTTGAAAAAGATGAACGGGAATGGTAGTCAAGGCGGAAAGAATCTTGAATACAGATGTTGCTATATTGGAATATTATGCTGAATTATGCTGACTTGAATTTAAACCAGAGTGGGCAATATGGACAAATCTATGCTGAAAAGTTTACATCTGCCAGCTTGATATGCAAAGTGTTTTATGGTAAGATGAAAGCACAATGGGGGAAGTATACTCTCCTCTTGAATCTGCTGTAAGGAAGTGAATGCCGATGGAAAATCAGCTTGCTCATGCGATAACGCAGACGGAATATGATTCGAGCTATGATAAGGCTGCCAAGAAGCTGCTTGCCAACAAACAGATTCTGGCACAGATTATGAAGAACTGTGTGAATGAGTACAGTGCCTGTTCCGTAGACGAAATTGCAGAGAAGTATATCGAAGGAACGCCGGAAGTGGGCACGGTTGGCGTTCATGTTGATGATACAAACAGACCCAAGAAAACGGCTGGCGTAATTACCGGAAGCAATAATGAGGATTCTACGCTGACGGAGGGAACCATCAATTATGATGTTCGGTTCGATGCAATCGCACCAGCGTCAGAAGGTTCTACTGCACAGAAAGATGTGATACGTCTTATTATTAATGTGGAAGCGCAGACTGCTTTTAATCCGGGATACCCTTTGACAAAGCGGGCAATCTATTATTGCAGCAGGATGATCTCCGCACAGCATGGTCCGATATTCACGAACTCGGAGTATGGGAAAATCCGAAAAGTGTACTCTATCTGGGTTTGTACACACCCAACCAAGGAGTTCCAAAACACTCTGATTCGTTATTCTATCCGACCAGAGCAGTTGATTGGAAACGCTGTTGAAAAATCGGAAAACTACGATTTGATGAGTGTTGTAACGATTTGTCTTGGAGAACCGGGTACGGAAAACTATACAGGTATTGTGAAATTTATGGATGTGCTGCTCTCTTCTTCCAGAGCAGCTACTGAGAAAAAGAAAATTCTTGAAGAAGAATTTGGCGTTGCAATGAACGAAGAACTGGAAAGGGAGGTGCTTGTTATGTGCAACCTTAGTCAGGGCGTAAAGGCCGAAGGTAGAGAAGAAGGCATCAACATTGGTGAGATGAGGATGCTGGTGCAGCTTGTTCGAGACGGTGATTTAAAAATAGAGCGCGCTGCTGAAAAGGCAAAAATGACAGTGGAGCAGTTTAAGAAAGTGATGGAAAACACTCCGCTGCAGGCGGTCTAAGAAAAACATATAAAGTAAACTGTTAAGCCCTACAAGGCTCAGAGCGGTTCGATACCGACTGAAAGCCTTGTAGGGCTTATTTTTTTTTCGTTTTTTCAATTTTATTTGTGAAAAATGTTGTCCAAGACTTGACATCGGCCGGCATTGATTGGCAGCGCGAGAAATGGCAATCAGGACTTGGCTCTAAGTTTATCCACCAAGGCGAAAAAAATGCTGCGAAATATGCGGACGAGGTCATTGTTCTGAGCAAAGGAGTGCAGGACTATTTTAAGGAAACTTATGGAAGAGAAACGCACTTTATCCCTAATGGCGTGAATAGGCCGCAGATTCGGGAAGCAAGTCTGATTAAAGATAAGTTCGGGCTGAAAAAAGACTCATACATATTGTTCCTCGGTCGTCTGGTGCCAGAAAAGGGGATTCGATATCTGGTTGAGGCCTTCAAGAATGTCAAGACAGATAAAAAGCTGGTCATCGCAGGCGGCTCCAGCGATACGGATTCCTTTATAGATCAATGCAAACGCTTTAAAACAGATTATTACCATGCAACACCGAAGCAGCGTGAATTTATTGATGCAGTGGCTACGCACGAGTACCAGCTGATGAAAGCCCATGAGAAAGGACTGAGCCGTGCTTCTGTTCCTCCTTTTATGGGAATGAAGCGGAGTGAACGTAGTAACAATATGCCTGCTTGATAGTAAGAGAATACTTAACCCACCACAGCGAAAGCTGATAGAGCAGAAAACAAAATAAGGAGGTACGAGGACAAGCCTGCGTATAGATTGTTGCTGCAATCTGTATACAGGCTTGTTGTTGTGCTATGAAGTAGGAAAGGTGAATAGTGAAAGACGAGCATGACAATTTAAGGAAAAAACTGCTGGGATTGTGTATGGACTTAATGTATAGCATAGAAACTATGGAATGACGGTTGGAGAGAAGTAATGGAAGAAAAAATCAGACTTGCGGTTTTCGGACAGAAACGTCTTTCTCGTGAAGGCGGGATCTTCTCGGCTATGAGGGTGTTTCATAAGCCCTTTATCTCTGATTTTCCGCAAACATCCGGCCAAGCTGCAGCAGGATATCATGCGGCAGCATCCCGTACTCCCCGCAAAGCGTAGCAGCACGGTCAGCTGCGGCACCATGCAGGTACACCGCACAGGAAGCAGCTTCAAACGCAGGCAGACGGCAGGCCAGCAGGGCCGCCGTCATACCGGCCAGTACATCCCCGCTGCCGCCCCGGGCAAGGCCCGGGTTGCCGGTGGGATTCACGCATGCACGGCCATCCGGCGCAGCTACAATGGTGCGGGAACCCTTGAGTACCACCACGACGTTCCATTTTTTTGCATACTGCTGTGCAATTTTCTCACGGTCGGTGCTGATTTCTGCCACGGAAAGGCCGGTGAGCCGGGCCATTTCACCGGGATGCGGCGTAAGGATTAACTCGCCCGTCGGATGGGGCAGCGCCTTCCCCTCAGCCAAAAGCTGCGCGGCGGCATTCAGGCCATCAGCGTCCAGCACTGCACTGCCCGCAAAGCCCGGCAGAAGCCTTTGTACCAGTACGCGTGTCTCTGCTGCGCGGGCTGCACTCTGGGCCGTACCGCCAAGGCCCGGGCCCAGTAGCAGCACTGTGGCCTTCTGTCGCTGAATAAACGGGATACTTTCCGGTGAGATGCCGCCTTCGGCCCCTGCGGCGCACGGGCACAGACAGCACTCCGGCAGGCGGGCTGCGGCAGCAGCGAGCACTGGCTCCACACTGGCAAGGGTCACGATGCCTGCACCGGTGCGCAGAGCTCCCTCGGCGGCAAGCAGGGCTGCACCACGGTAAGATGCACTGCCCGCAACGGCCAGAACAGCGCCAAAGGTGCCCTTGTGGCTTTCACGCGGGCGCGGCGGGATGGCCTGCCAGACGAAATCTTTGGTTATTTCCACAGCCATAAAGACACCTCCAGAAAACAATTTAAAATCTGCTGTTTCTCAAAGCTCACGCCTGCCCCTGCACAAGGGCGCGGATCTGCTTTTCCACGTTCTGCACTTCCTCGTGGAACATGCGGGCCGAGACGCGCAGCGCACCGTGCCCCAGAATGATGATCTGTTCCATACCGTCGGAAGTGGCCACGCGCACGCGGCGTCCTTTGCCGATCTCGTGGGTGACATGTTCAATGAACATGTCCGCCGTTTCTGCTTCCTTCGTGTAGACCACATGGATGTTGTGGTACTGCTCGATGGAGCCCGGACTGCCCGGCACCCGGTAGGCGTCGAACACAAGGATGAGGTTGCATTTCTGGTAGCCCTGATAGTTGCACAGAATGTCCATCAGCTTATGCCGGGCGGCTTCCAGATTGTCCTTTGCAAGGGCGTTCAGCTCGTCCCATGCGAAGATGATGTTATAGCCGTCCACCAGCAGATATTCCGGCAGGATCTCCCACTGCTGAGCGTCAAAATCCGGACGTTCCCGCTTTTGCGTCGGGCGGAATGCAGCCAGCGGGTCCCGCTTGATGGGCCCATAAGTGCGCTCAAAAATTTTGAGCAGTTCGGCATCCTCTTCCAGAGTGGCGCGGTAGGCCATGGCCCGGCGCTGCGGCACAGTCTGCGCCTCCGGTTCCGGGCGCGCGGCTTTTCCCCAGCCGCTGTCCACATGCATGTGACTGCGCACCTGATCCCAAGGCACCACAAAGCCCGCGCCATGGGCACAGAACACCGAATCTGCCGGGTTGTCAAGGTCGTGCTCCGGCTCGTAGCCCACAGCTTCAATGATCTCCGCCGCATTGTGGCAGGGCCGGCAGCCGTCCGGCGTCAGGGTCAGCCGTCCACGGCCGCGGGTATAGCTGACCACTTCCATGGGGTAGCTGCGCATGGCAGCTACCGGAGCAAAACCGGTAAGCACAGCAGTTTCTTCTCCGCTTTCCGGCGGGTCAAAGCTGCCTTCCATGCGCTGGATATCGGTCATGGCACGGCCAAGGCTTTCCACCGGCACTTCCAGCCGGAAGGCGTACCACGGCTCCAGCAGCTGGCTTTTGGCCATCATCAGGCCCTGCCGCACAGCACGGTAGGTCGCCTGCCGGAAATCTCCGCCCTCTGTGTGCTTCAGGTGGGCACGGCCTGCAATGAGGGTGATCTTCACGTCTGTCAGCGGCGCTCCGATCAGCACGCCAAGGTGCTGTTTCTCTTCCAGATGGGTCAGCACAAGGCGTTGCCAGTTTTTGTCCAGCACTTCTTCCCGGCAGTCGGCGGCAAACTGCATTCCGCTGCCGCGCGGCAGCGGTTCCAGCTTGACATGCACTTCTGCGTAGTGGCGCAGCGGCTCGTAATGGCCTACACCCTCCATGGGCTCCGTGATGGTCTCTTTATAAAGGATGCCGCCGGGGCCGAACTCCACGTTCAGGCCAAACCGCTCTGCCAGCAGGCTGCGCAGCACTTCCAGCTGGATCTCGCCCATGAGCTGGACATGGATCTCGCCCAGCGTTTCGTTCCATACCACATGGAGCTGAGGCTCCTCTTCCTCCAGCCGATGCAGCTTGCCCAGCGCAGCATGTACGTCTGCGTCCTCCGGCAGCAGCACCTGATAGCTGAGCACCGGTTCCAGCACCGGCAGGTCGCTGTCGCGTTCTGCGCCAAGGCCTTCGCCCTGACGGGCTTTGGTCAGGCCGGTGACAGCACACACCTGCCCGGGGTGGATGGTCTCTGCCAGTGTATACTTTGTGCCGGAGTACAGCCGCAGCTGGTTGGCCTTTTCGGTCCAAGGTTCGCCGTCCGCTTCGCCCGAGAGCTGTGCTTTCACCTTCAGCTCCCCGCCGGTAACGCGCAGCCAGGTCAGGCGGGCACCCTGCTCATCCTGCGAGACCTTGAACACCTTGGCCCCAAAGGTATCCAGTGCAGGAGCCGGGCGTGTAAGGCGATCCAGCCCGCCGAGAAGCTCCTCCACGCCATCCAGCTTGAGTGCCGAGCCGAACCAGCACGGGAAAACATGCCGCCGGGCAATGGCCGGGATGATCTCGGCATCTGCCAGTTGTCCAGCCTCCAGCATCCGGTTCATCAGGTTCTCATCGCAAAGAGCCAATGCATCATCCCGGTCTGCCTGCGGCATGCCAAAATCCACAAACCCTTCGCCGAGGCGATGATTCAGCTGGGCCAGCAGCTCTTCCTTGCTCTTGCCGGGCAGGTCGGTCTTGTTTACAAACACAAAGGTGGGCACATGGTAGCGCCGCAGCAGCCGCCAGAGCGTTTCGGTGTGACTCTGCACGCCATCGGTACCGCTGACCACCAGCACGGCATAATCCAAAACCTGCAGAGTGCGCTCGGTCTCGGTGGAAAAATCCACATGGCCGGGAGTGTCCAGCAGGGTGATATCCGTGCTGCCTGCCGTCAGCAGTGCCTGCTTGGAAAAAATAGTGATCCCACGGGCTTTTTCCAGCGCGTCTGTGTCCAGAAAGGCGTCCTTGTGATCCACGCGGCCCAGCTTGCGGATCGCGCCGGAACGGTAGAGCATGGCTTCCGAAAGGGTGGTCTTGCCAGAGTCCACATGGGCCAGAATGCCCAGAACGATATGCTTGTGAATAGTTTCCATCCGCTTCTCCTACAATTCAAAATTCATGTTTATTGTAGCACGGATGGGGGAAAAAGAAAAGTTTTGATTGAAAATGGCCGCCGCTGCGCTCTGGCTATATTCAGCGGAAAGTTTATTTTCATTTTGAGTTTGTTGCGGCCTGCGGGTCGCTCCAACTGTTTTTTCACGAATGGGGCCTGGAACCAGAAAATTCAGTTTCTATCATCGACTTTTTCATGAAAAAACAGCTCTGGAAAATCCACGGATTTTCCAGAGCTGTAAATATAAGAGTAATAATTCCGCTATTGATGCAACAACGATGACCGCCGCCAGTGGCGGAAACAGGGAAGAGCTGTTGGGGCAGTGGCCAGCCAGACACTGTCTCTTATACACATCTCC
>OWIP01001601.1_pt1 | contig 13671 bp, 10 predicted proteins | sample 1732581 | NCBI WGS metagenome assembly OWIP01 (sample SAMN05065731, study PRJEB22554) | human gut metagenome | biome: ENVO:2100002; feature: ENVO:00000062; material: ENVO:00002003 | host: Homo sapiens | place: USA
AGGAAGCCGAGCATCACCCCCAGAAGAACATCATCACCCGGGCGCTGGGCGTGGACTACCGCCTCGACCCCGAGTTCACCAGCGTGCCGGTGCAGAAGGGCGATATGATCCTGCTCTGCACCGACGGCCTCACCAACGTCCTGCCCAAGGAAAAGATCGAAGAGATCTTCACGAAGGGCGGGTTCTACGACATCCCCGACCGGCTGGTGGACGCCGCCAACGCGGGCGGCGGCCCCGACAACATCACCGCGCTGCTGCTGGGCGTGGAGCCGCTGGAGGTGAAGCATGGATAATCTCATCGGCAAGACGCTGGACGGGCTCTACACCATTCAGGAGCTCATCGGCGAAGGCGGCATGGCCAACGTCTACAAGGCCGTGGTCTCTGCCCCCGGCGGGCCTGTGCCGGAAGGCACGGTGGTGGCCGTCAAGGTGCTGCGTCAGGAGCTGATGCATGACGCCGACCTCGTCCGCCGCTTCAAGAACGAGTCCAAGGCCATCTCCCTGCTCAACCACCCCAACATCGTCAAGGTCTACGACGTCTCTGTCAGCGAAAACTTACAGTATATCGTTATGGAGTGCGTGGAGGGCATGACCCTCCGGGAGTACCTCAACGAGCGGGGCGGCAAGATCACCAGCCGGGAGACCGTCCACTTCATCGCCCAGATCCTCCGCGCCCTCGACCACGCCCACCGCAACGGCGTCGTCCACCGGGACATCAAGCCCCAGAACATCATGCTGCTGGACAACGGCCAGCTGCGGATGATGGATTTCGGCATTGCCCGCATCTCCCGGGCCGAGAACCAGCTTTCGGGCGGCAAGGCCATGGGCAGCGTCCACTATATCAGCCCGGAGCAGGCCAAGGGCGATGAGACCGACTTCACCAGTGACCTCTATTCGGTGGGCGTGATGATGTACGAGATGCTCTCAGGGCATCTGCCCTTCGATGCCGATGACGTGGTGGAGGTGGCCATCAAGCAGATCTCGGATCAGCCCAGGAACCTGCGGGAACTGGCTCCCTGGGTGCCGGTGGGGCTGGTGGAGATCACCGAGCGCGCCATGGCAAAGCGGCCCGAAAACCGCTACAAGAGCGCCGCTGAGATGCTGGAAGCCCTCAACGCCTATGTAGAGAACCCGGCCATCGTGTTCAACTACACCTATCTCCCCGATGAAATTCCTGAAAAGGTGGTGGAACCCCCTATGCCCAGAAAAGAATCCCGTCCGGAGCGCGGCAGTACCCCGGCAAAAGGCAGAAAAAAGAAAAAGCGCACCGTGTTCCTGCCGGTGCTGTTTGGCATCACCGTGGCCTTTGCACTGGCCTGCGCGGCCCTGTGCTGGATGATCCTGAATGATTCCAGCTCCCTGATGGGAGAAAAGGCCGATGTGGTGCTGGCAGATTACAGCGGCATGACCCAGGATGAAGTCAACGCTTCCCAGCAGGTGGCATCCGGCCAGATCGTTATCAACTGGGAGCAGGCCTACAGCAACGATTACGCCGCCGGTTACGTCTACCGGCAGTCCCCGGTGGCGGGCCGTACCGTCCGCGAGGGCCAGAGCGTGACCCTGACCGTCAGCCTGGGCATCCAGTATGTCACCGTGCCGGATGTCTCCAACTATGTGCAGGCAGATGGTGAGCAGCAGCTCAAGGATCTGGGGGTCTCTGTTTTGATTACCCAGGCGGTGGAACCCAGCGTGGCCGCAGGCTCTATCATCCGCACCGAACCTGCTGCGGGCAGTCAGGTGGCTGCAGGCTCTACGGTGGTGGTCTATGTCAGCCGCCCGCAGGTCAACACCACGGCCAAGGTGCCTGCCCTGACCGGTCTCAAGAGCGTGAACGATGCCCGCTCCGTGCTGGTGCAGAACAAGCTGGGCCTTGGCAGCACCACCGAGCAGTACAGCGACCAGCCCGCCGGTACCATCATCGGCCAGAGCCCGGCGGCAGGATCTACCGTCAAGGTGAACAGCCGTGTCAGCATTACCGTGAGCGCAGGCCCCGAGCCGGTGCCTGAGACCCCGGCTGAACAGCCGGGCAGCTCCTCCAGCGATTGGTGGAGCGGCCTGATCGGGGGCAGCTCTTCCAGCAGCGGCGATTCTTCCAGCAGTGAGGGCACCGGCCTGGGCGACTGGTGGAGCGCGCTGCTGTCCTGAGGGAGGAACGGATGAAGGGATATATCGTAAAAGGAATTGGCGGATTTTACTACGTCAAGACCGAAGAGGGTGTGATCGAGTGCAAGCCCCGGGGCATCTTCCGCAAACAGAAGATCACCCCCGTGGCGGGCGATGAGGTGACGCTGGAAACCGAGAACGGCGCGGCAGTCATTGCCGAGATCGCACCCCGCAAAAACGTGTTTGTCCGGCCGCCTGTGGCCAATCTGGATGTGCTGTTCCTTGTGGCCAGCACCACCCAGCCCACCCCCAGCACGCTGGTGCTGGACAAGCTCTCGGCCATTGCCGTGGACAAGGGGGTGCAGCCCGTCATCGTCTGCACCAAGGCTGACCTTGGTGAGGTGGAGTTCCTGCGCAGCGCCTATGAAAGATCCACTCTGCCCTTCATTGCCATCCGCTACGACAGCGGGGAAGGGCTGGACGAGGTCAGGCAGTGGATCAGCGGGCGGCTTTGCGCCTTCTGCGGCAACTCCGGTGTAGGCAAATCGACCCTGCTCAACACCCTGCTGCCTCAGGCCGAGCGGGAGACCAGTGCCATCAGCCAGAAGCTGGGGCGCGGCCGCCACACCACCCGCGAGGTGACCATCTTTGAGGCCTTTGGGGGCCGCATTGCGGATACCCCCGGTTTTGCCAGCCTGGAAGCCAACCGCGCCGGGTTCATCCCCAAGGAGAATCTGGAGCATGCCTTCCCGGAGTTCGGGCCCTACCTTGGGCAGTGTCAGTTCACCGGCTGCTCCCACCGCACGGAAAAGGGCTGTGCCATCCGTGCCGCTCTGGCCGAGGGAAAACTCTCCCAGACCCGGTACGACAGCTACTGTGCCATGTATGAGGAAGTCAAGGATGTCAAGGACTGGCAGAGGAGGGGAATGTGATGCGCTGCGTGATCCTCTCGGCCTGCCCGGTCTCGCCGGAGCTGAAGCGTCTGCTCCGCCCCGATGACTTCATCATCGCCTGTGATGCTGGCTACCGCAACTGCGCGCCGCTGGGCTGCAAGCCCAATATCATCCTGGGAGATTTCGATACCGCTCCCTGTCCGGTGCAGCAGAACGACGATATTATCGTCCTGCCTCATGTCAAGGACGACACCGACACCGAATATGCCGCCAAGCTTGCCAGTGAGAAGGGCTTTACCGAGGTGCTTCTTCTGGGGGCGCTGGGCGGCAGGCGGATCGAGCATACCCTCTCGAATCTTGCCACCGGCCTTGGACTGGAAGAGCGGGGGGTGCGGGCAACGCTTCAGGATGAGCGCAGCCGCATCACTTTTGTCCGCTCCGGCGAGACCCGCGCCTACCCGAAGGAGGAGTTCTTCTACTTCTCCGCTTTCCCCATGGAGGGCAGGGCGGAGGGCGTGTGTGAGCGCGGTTCCTATTATGAGCTCACCGATGATGTGCTGGTGGCCGGTTACCCGCTGGGGGTCAGCAATGAGTATGCCGAAGGCTCAGACTGCATCACCATCTCCACCCGCAAGGGGGCGCTGGTGGTCGTGGAAACGGTGCCGGATACACCGATCCTGACCGGGAACAAGGCCTGAGCCGCACACTTTGCCGTCCTGCCGCTTATATTGTGGTATCACACCATGAAAGGCGGGAGAGCGATGCAGGTGGTCGTTATCAAAAGCCCGAAGTGTCTGCGCGGCGTTCTGCGCAGGCTGTTCGGCATCAAAAAAGGATAAGAAAAATACCGGGGCAGGCGGCTGCTCCGGTATTTTTTGTGGCACATCATTCTTTTGTGGTATAGGTCAGATCCAGCACCGGGCCAAAGGGGTCAAAGATGAGGTTCTGAATGCCGGGTGCGATCAGCAGGCGCTTCTGCTGGGCAAACAGAGGGACCGCCACGGCATCGCTGAGCAGCTGGCGCTCACAATCGCCCAGCAGGCGGCAGCGGGAGCTTCCGGTGGCCTGGGTGCTGGCCTGCAGCTGGGTGGCATACAGGGAATCTGCATAGCCGGTCAGGCCGCCGCCCGCTGCGGTGAACTGGTTCAGCATGTTGTACACACTGCCGCCTTCGGCGCTGATGGGGGCCAAGGCGATGGTGTAGTCCCCCTCGGCCAGCCGTTTTGCAAAGGTCTCCTCGTCCACTTCCTCTACGGAGAAGAAGAGGGAGAATTCCTTCTGCCACACGCCATTGATCTCCTCGGCGGCGCTGGTCACGCCGGAACCGGCGGGCACCATCAGGCTGACCTTGTTGAAGTCGGAGGTGGTCAGCGTCTGCCGCGCCGTGAGGTAGAGCGCTCGGGCATCCACCGCGGCGGGAGTCACATCCCCGGCGGTATCCCGGTAGTTCATGCCGTCCACAGTCAGGCCGTCCGGTACCAGACCGTTGGCGGCGGCATAGAGCCCGCCGTCCGGCACCTCGGCTGCACCCCGCGCGGCGGAGGCCAGTGCCTGCCGCAGCTCGGTGGAAGCAAACACGCTGCTGCAGTTGAACAGCAGGCTCCATGTGGTATCGGAGTAGGAGAGGGAAGTCAGGGTGGTGGGCGCGGCGGTGTCGTCCGGGGCGGCAGAACACTTCTCGTTGGCGATCAGCTCTGCGGCGGACTGCCCGGCGCTGTTGGTGTTCTGCACCAGCCGCAGGCTGTCGATGAGGCTGCCCGAGGGGGCACGCCGCAGGAACAGGCCGCTGGCTGTCCAGTTGTAGATGTAGAAGCTGCCGCTGGAAAGGGTGGACGAAGCATTCAGACCGTAGGTGCCCCGGGTGGAATTGAAAAATTCCTCATCGCAGGGCATGGCACCGGGCAGGGTGAGCTTCTCGAGGAAGTTGTCATCGGCACTGCTCAGGTGGAACACCAGCGTCAGCGGCCCGGAAGCCGTGACCCCCAGTGCGCTCTCGGGCATCTGCCCGGCCAGCACGGCGGCGCTGTTTTCAAGGGCCGCAAACTCCACCGCGTAGGGGGAGTTGGTCTCCGCCCGGAACAAGCGCCGGAAAGCGAACACAAAATCCTCGGCGGTGATGGCGTAGTCAGTGGCGTTGCCCTTGGCAGCGGTGTAAGTCAGGCCGTCCTTGAGGTAGAAGGTGTAGGTGAGGCCATCGGAGGACTTCTCCCACCGTTCGCAGAGGGCAGGCTCATATTTGCCGCTGGGATTTTTGCGGACAAGGCCGCTGTACAGGTTCTCGCAGGCGATGACATCCGCAGAAGCCGAGGCTACCTGCGGGTCAAGGTTGGCCGGGATGCTGTCCACGAACCAGGTGAAGCTGTTGGAGCCCGAACCACAGCCGGTCAGGGCAAAAACAAACGCAATGGTCAGCACCACTGCGGAAAAGCGGATCAGGGAATGTTTCAAGAAAATGCGCTCCTTGTAAAATGATACAATTAAAGTATAGCGGAAACGGTCGGAAAAGACAATCGACATTTTGTGAATTCAGATAGGATTTCGGTGCATTCGGGGCCAGAACAAGGTTTGGCGTTGCCAATTGGCTGGAAAAGGTGTAAAATGGAGCAGTGAATCAATTTCAGCCTGAATTTTCATAGAGGAGGTTCTTTCTTTATGCAGAAAGATCAGCAGAAGCTTGCAGAACTCATCCGGGGCAAAAAGGTGGCGTTCATCGGTGCCGGTGTCAGCCACAAGACCCTTATCAAGGAGTTTGTGGAGCTGGGGGCCCATGTGACCCTGTGCGACCAGAAAAAGAGCGTGGAGGAGTTCGGCGATTATGCCGCTACCATCCGGGAACTGGGCATTGACCTGAGCCTGGGCGAACACTACCTGGACGGCTTCAAGGGCCAGGATATCATCATGCGCACCCCCGGCTTTGTGGGCTACTTTGAAAAGCCCCTGCAGGATGCCATGGCGGCGGGCACCATGGTCACCAGCGAGGTCGAGCTTTTCTTCGATTTCTGCCCCTGCGAGATCGTGGCCGTGACCGGCTCTGACGGCAAGACCACCACCACCACCCTCATCTCCAAGTTCTACGAGGCCGCAGGCCGCAAAGTACATCTGGGCGGCAACATCGGCGCGGCCCTGCTGCCCATGCTGCCTGAGGTCCGGCCGGAAGATGTGGCTGTGGTGGAGCTGTCCAGCTTCCAGCTCATCAGCATGCACCAGAGCCCGAAGATCGCGGTGGTGACCAACGTCACCCCCAACCACCTCGATCACCATAAGGATATGCAGGAGTACATCGACGCAAAACGCAACATCCTGCTCTACCAGAACCCGCCCTGCCGTGCCGTGCTGGGCTACGAGAACGAGATCAGCCGCTCCATGCAGAAGGACTGCAAGGGCAGGCAGGTTTGGTTCACCCGCCTGCACGATACCGACAACGGTGCATTCCTGCGCAAAGAGGACAACATGCTCTGCATGGCCGAGGACGGCGTGGTAACGCCCTTCCTGGCCCAGAAGGACATCAAGCTGCGGGGCCTGCACAATATCGAGAATCTGCTGGCCGCTGCCGCCGCAGTCTGGGGAGAGGTGCCCGTGGAGGCCATCCAGAAGGTGGGCAGCACCTTTACCGGCGTGGAGCACCGCATTGAGCCGGTGCGCACGCTGGACGGCGTGCTCTACTACAACGATTCCATCGGCACCAGCCCCACCCGCACCATTGCGGGTCTGCGCAGCTTTGACCAGAAGGTCATCCTCATTGCGGGCGGCTACGATAAGCACATCCCCTATGAGCCGCTGGCTCCCGAGATCGTGGCCCACGTCAAGGATCTGGTGCTGATGGGTGCCACCGGCCCCCGCATTGAAAAGGCCCTGCGGGAAGACCCCGGCTTCAACGAGGCCGCACTGCCCATCCAGCACGCGGACAATATGCAGCACGCTGTGGAGCTGGCCCGTGCCGCCGCAAAGCCCGGCGATATCATCATCCTGTCTCCCGCCAGCGCCTCCTTCGACCTCTACCCTAACTTTGAGGTGCGCGGCCGCGAGTTCAAGAACATCGTCAACGCACTGAAATGATCACGCAGGTCAGAACGCCTCGCCAGAGGCAGCGGTTCCGCAGCGCCTGCCGTGGAAAGCTCTGCCTTGGGGTCACGATGCCGCAGGCGCAGGCGCTCTTCGGCAAAAGCCAGCCGGGCCGGTTCTTCGCCGGGCCAACGCTGGCGCTGGATGTGGGCGGCAGCACTGCCTGGCTGGCGGGCCACGCCAACCCGGACGAACTGGCCAGCTTCCTGCATTTCTGCGGCTGTAAGGCGGTCATCCTGGACGAAGCCGAGTGCCCGCCGCCCACCGGCTGGGCCCGTGCAAAGTCCCATTTTGTCTTTGGCCTGGCACCCGGAAAGCAGTTGCCGGAACCCGCTGTGGAAGAAACGCTCTGGGCCTCCCTGCATTTTGACCCGGAGCCCCCGGCGGGCCCCGTTGCACAGATGCTGTTTCCGGACCGCCCCACGCGGCGGGATGATTTTTACTCTGAGCTCTGCTCAAAGCGCGCCCGCGGCAGGGCTGTGGTCTGGGCTCTGGAACAGGGCGGGGAGCTTGCCTGCACCGTGGGCGCTTACGCCATTGGAACGGAGCAGGCTTACATGGCCTGCGGCGAGACTGCGGAGCCATTGCGGGGGCGCGGCATCGGCGGGCGGCTTATCGTCCGGCTGGCCAACACCCTCTCGGCGCAGGGCCTGCAGCCCCTTTTCCTCTGCTCCCCGGAACGGGTGCACTTTTATACCCGCCTCGGCTTTGAAAAGCTGGGAGAGTATGCCCGATATGAAAATAAAAATCAAGGATAGATTATGTCAATGTTGAACCACTTTTTTGATTACAAACCCGAAGTCCTGGCGCTGGACGAAAAAGCCATGGAACTCTGCCAGCCCTATTTCCACCACATGGAGGAGATCCGGGACTACAACCAGCTGAAAATGCTCAAGGCCTTTGCCGATACCCAGATGTCCTCCACCGATATGCTGGGCACCACCGGCTATGGCCTGTGGGATACCGGCCGCGCCAAGCTCGAGCAGATCTTTGCCGAGGTGATGGGCGCGGAGGATGCCCTTGTGCGCAGTCAGTTCCAGAGCGGCACCCATACGCTGGCGGTGGCCCTGTTCGGCCTGCTGCGGGCAGGGGATACCCTGCTGGCTGCTACCGGCCGCCCCTACGATACGCTGGAGGGCGTGATCGGTCTGGACGGCAAGGGCAAGGGCACCGGCACCCTGATGGACTACGGCATCCGGTACGACGAAGCCCCCCTCAAAGCCGATTTCACCCCGGATTACGCGCTGATCGCTCAAAAGGCCCCGGGGGCAAAGGTCTGCCATATCCAGCGCAGCCGCGGCTACCTGCAGCGCAATGCCTTTGATCTGGATACCATTCAGAAGATCGCCGACACGGCCCGTGCCGCCAACCCCGAGATCATCATCTTTGTGGACAACTGCTATGGTGAGTTCACCCAGATGAAGGAGCCCTGCCAGGCTGGTGCGGACCTTGTGGTGGGCAGCCTCATCAAGAACCCGGGCGGCGGCATTGCCCCCACCGGCGGCTATATCGCAGGCCGGAAGGATCTGGTGGAACTGTGTGCCTACCGCCTGAACGCGCCCGGTCTGGGCAAGGAGCTGGGCTGCACACTGGAAACGCCCCGTGATATGTACCTTGGCTTCTACTATGCCCCCGGCGTGGTGTGTGAGGCCATCAAGACCGCCATCTATGCACAGTGCCTGCTGGAACTGGTGGGTAAAAAGCCCATCCCGCGCTACTGCGAGGACCACAACGATATCGTGACCTGTTTCGATGCCGATACCGCCGATGCCCTCATCGGCTTCTGCCGCGGCATTCAGGCCGCCAGCCCCGTGGACAGCTATGCCGCACCGGAACCCTCTCCGGAACCGGGCTATACCGATGAGGTCATCATGGCAAGCGGCAGCTTTACTCAGGGCAGCACCATCGAGCTTTCCTGCGACGGCCCCCTGCGTGAGCCTTACACCTGCTACCTGCAGGGCGGCCTGAACTTTGCCGCAAGCCGTGCCGGTGTCCTGCTGGCCGTGCAGAATGCTTATTTCAAGGATTGATCTTTTCAGAAAGAAAGCGTGAATCAAATGAATCGTGTTACTCCCATTGATGCCCGGATGCTGGAACGCTTTGAGCAGGGCTATGCTGCCCGCCCGGAGCTGAATGTGATGTCCAATGCAGTTTCCCGCACGGCTCTGCCGGACGCGGCCTTTGTGCCCGCCGCCGCTGCCAAGCTGCGGATGGACTTCTCTGTGCTGGTCAAGACCAATAACATCACAAACCAGAAGCAGAGCGGCCGCTGCTGGATGTTCTCCACCCTGAACGTCCTGCGCCAGCGGGTGATCGCCAAGTGCGATCTGGAGGATTTCTCCTTCTCTCCCACCTATCTGGCGTTCTACGATAAGCTGGAAAAGGCAAATCTCTTCCTTGAGAACATCCTCCACTTTGCGGATCAGGACCTGACCGACCGTGAGACCTACACCCTGTTGGGCAACCCGCTGCCCGACGGCGGCCAGTGGGATATGGCCATCAGCCTGATCAAAAAGTACGGCGTGGTGCCCTCCTGGGTCATGCCGGAGACAGTCCACTCCACCGGTACGGCCAAGTATCTGCCCATCCTGAACCGCAAGCTGCGGGAGGATGCGCTGGAACTGCGGGCCATGGCAAAAGAGGGAAAGGACACGGCCGCCCGCCGCGAGGAGATGCTGGCGGAGATCTACAACGCTCTGTGCATCCTCTACGGCCAGCCTCCCAGGAGCTTTGACTTTGAGTATACCGACAAGGATGAGCACTACCACTGCGACCGGAACCTGACCCCGCACACCTTCCTGGAGAAATATGTGGGCAATGATCTGGATGATTACGTTGTCATCATCTCCTCGCCCATCCATGCGCTGAACCGCACCTACTGCCAGCCCTTTATGGGTGACGTGGTGGAGGAGAATATGTTCTGGCTGAACCTTTCGCAGGAGGAGCTGGAGGATCTGACCATCCGCCAGCTGCAGGCAGGGGAGGGGGTCATGTTCAGCTGCGACTGCCACCCCGACGGCGACCGCGCCAACGGCTATTGGGACCCCGACTGCTTCCAGTACGGCGAGGTGCTGGGCGGCCTGACCTTTGGCATGACCAAGGCCGAGCGGCTGCTCACCCGTGAAAGCACCATGAACCATTGCATGATGTTCTGCGGTGTCAATCTGGACGAGAACGGCAAGGCTGACCGCTGGAAGATCGAGAACAGCTGGGGCGATGCCTCCGGCCAGAAGGGCTACTACATCGGCAGCGAGAAGTGGTTCAAGGCCAATGTCTACCAGATCACCGTCCGCAAGAGCCTGCTGAGCGATGCCCAGCGCGCCCTGCTGGATCAGGAGCCCCTGCCCATGAAGCTGTGGGACCCGCTGGCTTAAATTCAAATAGATGCTATAAAGAAATCCCCCCCGCCTATGGCGGAGGGGATTTCTCTGTTAAGCGGATAATAGGGGAATCTTCAACGTGAAGCAGCTGCCTTTGCCCACTTCGCTTTCCAATAGGATTTCTCCGTGGTGCAGGTGGGCAAGCTCCTGCGCAATGGTCAGTCCCAGACCTGTGGAGTCGTGCTTGGAAGAGGTGGTGGTGTGGAAATACCGGTCAAATACGGCGGCCTGATCCTCCGGCGCAATGCCGCAGCCCGTGTCCCGGACGCTCACCAGAGCAGCACCGGCCTCCACCCGGCTGTTGACGGTGATGCTCCCTCCTGCAGGGGTGTAGTGAATGGCATTTGTCAACAGGTTCTGCAGAATCTGCTGCAGCCGGATCTGGTCGCCCCACACCGGCAGCTCCGAAGCCGGGGGAGCCTGAAGCACCACACCCTTCTTCTCAGCCTCCTCCCGGCAGCTGTCACAGACCGCAGCGATGACCTCCCCCAGAGATACCCGGTCCTCGTTGAGCATCACCTGCTTCTGCTCCAGCTTTGCAGCCAGAAACAGATCCTCCGTCAGGCGGCGGAGAAAGGCCGTCCGCTGCTGTAAGGCGGGCAGCAGGGCCGGCAGGGCCTCCGGTGCAGCCTCCAGTGTGTCCAGTCCACTGCTGACCGCAAACAGGGGGCTTCGCAGGTCGTGGAAAATGTTCAGCATCATGCTTTTCCGGGCCTCGGTCTCCTCCGTCAGGGCCTTTGTCCGCTGAATGACCCGGGCATCCAGCTCCCGGGCCAGCTGCTCCGCCCGGTCAAATTGCAGGGCATACCGGCGGCAGACGTAGGCCATGCAGCCCAGAGTAAAAGGCGCGTCGTAGATCCGGGCACACCGGAACAGGTAGAAAAACACGCTCTCCTGAAAAAACGGCACGTGCATGCCCGGCAGGACCACCCATACCCGGAAGCCAATGGTGATGGCACAGGGAAACAGCATCAGCAGGGCAGCGTCGGAGCCCCGGGCATACATTGCCATCAGTATGCCCAGACAGTAGCCCATGCCCAAAAGCAGCCCCACCGCCCGTACACGGCTGAGGGGAATCAGCGTCAGAACAAGATACCCCAGCGTCAGAAGCAGGGAATGGAGCCGATGCCCGTGAGACACCGGCACAGCCTCTGTCAGAGCGGCGCACAGCAGGATGCCTGCCAGAACCGTGACGGTAAAGAATCCCCGGCGGAAAAAGGCGCTCCAGCCGGAACTTCCCACCGGAGCCAGAATGATCACCAGAGCCCAGAGGGTCAGCACCGTCAGATACAGCAGAAAATACCCCAGTTCCTTCTGAGGCTTGTATCGGTACAGGGCCAGCACCACCGCCCCCAGAGTGCAGAATACCGCAATGGCCATCCACTGCAGCACCGTGCGGAAGGTCAGGGCAGCCACTCCTTTTTCCGGGAACAGGGCAGCCCATGCCATCAATTGCGCTTCGGGGTCCATGCCGGGGACCCCAAAATCCGCCAGCGCCGGCAGTCGCTGGTTGAACCAGATCCCTGCCAACCCAATGGTCAGTGCCAGTGCCCCGGCAGCAGCCGGAAGCAGAAATCGCTTTTTTATCATAAAAAGACCCCCTGCAAAACTTTGGAGAACCGGTTGAGAACAGCCCGGAAATACGGTATACTAGATAAAGATATTATAGCAAATTCACGCCGAAAAGGGGAGGGCAAACCGCATGATCCGCATTCTTCTGGTGGAAGATGATCCGGTGATCCGGGACACTACCAGCTATTTCTTGAAATGTCAGCAGAATTTTGAGGTGGTCTGTGCTGACACCGGCGGCGAAGCGCTGAGCCACGCCCGGGAAAAGTTCGATGTGATCCTGATGGATATCCTTCTGCCGGACACCAACGGCATGGATCTGTGTCAGCGCCTGCGCAGCTGGCACCACTGCCCCATCATTTTTACTTCCTGTCTGGACGATACAGACACAGTGGTACGGGCACTGGAATTGGGCGGCGATGATTTCCTGACCAAGCCCTACAACCACAAAGTTCTGCTGGCCCGCATCATGGCAAACATCCGCCGTGTCCAGATGGATGCCGCAGAGCCCAGCGTCAGCGGCTACCACTGTGCGGCCTTTACGCTGGATTCCAACAGCCATTGCGTGGAAAAGGATGGCCGGAGCATCCATCTGGCCGACATGGAGTACCGCATCCTGACCCTCTTCATCCGGCATCCCAACACCTTCTTTACCGCAAACGAGCTTTACCGGAAGATCTGGGGGAAGGAGAGCCTGGGGGATGTCCGCACTGTGCAGGTGCATATCCATAACCTCCGCAGTAAGATCGAGCCCGACCCCGCCAAGCCCATCTACCTCAAAAATGTCTGGGGCAAAGGCTATATTTTCCGCCCGGAAGGGGAGACGGAGGCCTGAAATGGTTTTGCTGTCTTAAATATCGTTAACCCTCAAAGCGCCCACTTCTTAAGGAAACTTAAGCCGTGGGTGCTTTTTTCTGCTCTGATTTGACCGTTATTTATCAAACAAAGTGGAAAACAGGAATTTCCCAGCGAAGAAACGGCAAAGATGTTTAAGAATTCTTAAAAGACAACAGGCGGACTTTGTGTTAATTTATTATCGAACGAAGTCTGCACCGCATTGTGGCGGTACGTTTCGGATAAGAAGGAAAATCAAAGAATAAGAACAGAAAAAGAGAAGAAAGGATCATCCAAGCATGAACAAGATCTCGCGTAAAGGCTTTCTGAAGATCGCCGCTGCCGCTGCCATGTCCGGTGTCACCGCCGGTGCACTGGCTGCCTGCAACGCTGCAAGCTCCTCCACCGCCGCTTCCGCCGGTGCAGCAGGCACCTACACCCCCGGTACCTACACTGGCACTGCTGAGGGCATTTCCTCTACCGTCAAAGTCACCATGACCTTCTCTGACAGTGCTGTGACCGACGTTGTGGTTGATACCTCCGGCGAGACCGCTTCCTACGGCGCTGCTGCTGCCGAGGAGCTGAAGAACCAGCTGCTGAACGCCGGTTCTGACGAGATCGACGGCGTGTCCGGCTCCACCATCACCTCCGATGCCGTGAAGAAGGCCGCCAAGAGCTGCTTTGCACAGGCAAAGGGAGAGGCAACTGTAACTTCCGTTCAGCTGCCCACCGGTGACGAGACCGATTGGCTGGGCAAGGAGCCTGACATCGACGAGGCTGCCATCACCGCTGTCTCTTATACACATCTCCGAGCCCACGAGACCGGAGCC
>OWIP01001612.1_pt1 | contig 13557 bp, 10 predicted proteins | sample 1732581 | NCBI WGS metagenome assembly OWIP01 (sample SAMN05065731, study PRJEB22554) | human gut metagenome | biome: ENVO:2100002; feature: ENVO:00000062; material: ENVO:00002003 | host: Homo sapiens | place: USA
CGAGATAGGCTCCGGTCTCGTGGGCTCGGAGATGTGTATAAGAGACAGGCTTGTACAGGGTGTTCTGATAGGTGTAGATGCTGGCCATATCGCACTTGCGGATGGTGCCCTCTTTCATCTGGGAGGTCATGGAGGTCAGAGCCGTTGCAGAGACCTGTGCACCGGTATAGTACATCTGCACTTCGTTGATGAAGTCCAGCAGCGCGGTATCCTGGATCATGGCCTGCGGCAGGCAGTCGATCTCATTGGCCGGGGCCAGGTCGCCGCCGCGCAGCTCACCGATGGGCGTCACGGCGTCTTCCTTGGCGCGGGCGTCGTACTCGGCCAGCAGAGCGGTAAGCTCGGGGTCCGGCGCGTAATCCTTGATCAGCAGGTTCTCGGAGGTGCGGTTCTTCACTTTCCACTTGCCGTCCAGGCCCCGCTGCAGGTAGAGGTGGATCTCAGACACGGTAGCGCCCGCGTTCTTGTTCTCCACCACCAGCACGTTGTTGATCATCTGGTTGGGGATGCTCTTGTGGCCGTGGGCTGCCACGATGACATCGAACTCCGGGCAGGCATTGGCCAGGTCGGTAACACCGGAGCCATAAACACCATACTCGTTCTCCACGTCCATGTGCATAACGCCAACGATGACATCCACCTGACCCTTGATCTGGTCGATGATCTTCCGGCTCTCGTCCACAGGGTTGGTGACGGTCCAGCCCTCAAGGTTCTTGGCGTCCCAGCGGGTGATGTTGGGGGTGACCATGCCGATGACGCCGATCTTGACACCGCCCTTGTGGATGATGGTATAGCCGTCGGCCAGAGGCTTGCCCTCCGGGCTGTAGACGTTGCCCGTCAGCACCTTGGCTTTCTGCTGGGAGAGCACTTTTTCCAGCGTGGCCATGCCATAGTTGTACTCATGGTTGCCGGTGACATAGACATCGTAGCCGATGGCGTTCTGGGCCGCGATCATCGGGTGGATCTCGTCATTGAGGAACAGTTCTGCCGAGTTTGCCTGGATGGTATCGCCCGCGTCCACCACCAGCGTGGTCTTGGTGCGGGCTTCCCGGATCGCAGTGGCCTGCTGGGCCACGCTGCCGGAAGCGTCTTCCTTGTTGGCGGCGTAATCCCAGGGGTCAAACTTGCCGTGGGTATCGCTGGTAGCAAGGATCTGCAGGTCCATGCTCCACAGGTTTTTGATGTCACAGGCAGCAGCCGAGGGGGCCAGACCGCTCACGGCAGCAGCCGTAGCCGATGCACCGGCCACGCGCAGGAAATTGCGGCGGGAAATCTTATTCTCTTGCATAATATCCTCTCTTTTCTGCTTTGGGGTTCAAATTTCCAAAGCGCTCCGTGCTCCTAGTATAAAGCTTTAGTCTGACTCTTTACAATGGACAACCTGGAGAAAAATCTCCCGCAAATTTAGACAAGTTTCCCAAGCATCCAAAAGAGCCCCTTTCCCGGCCGGGAAAGGGGCTCTCAAGATCCAAATTACAGCTCGATCTTGCCGAAGCTCAGATCGGCAAAATCATCCACGCGCTCGGTGCGCTTGGGTGCCACAGGGGCGGCACTCTCCGCGTCACGGGGTGCATAGGTGCGCTCCGGCACGCTGGAGCCGCGGGGACCACGGCTGCCGCTGCGGCCTCCGCGATAACCGCCGGAACGGCCGCCGCGCTCATTGCGGTCACCACCACGGTAGCCGCCGCGATTGCCGCCCGGACGACGGCCATTGGGACGGCCGCCACGGCCGCGGCGCTCGCCGTAAGTATTCTCCGTCTGTGCGTCGGGAGCGGTGGAGTAGATGACCACACGGCGGTCACGGCCCTCGCCCTTGCTCTCGCTGCGGACGCCCTCCATCTTGCCGATGGCAGAGTGGATGATGCGGCGCTCGTAGGGGTTCATGGGCTCCATGGCAAAGCTGCGGCCGGTCTTGCGCACCTTGGCACCAATGCGCTGTGCCAGGGCGGTCAGGTCGCTCTCGCGCTTGTCGCGGTAGCCGGCCACGTCCAGACCCAGCTTGATGTAATCGCCTTCCAGACGGTTGGCCACCAGGCTTGCCAGATAGGACAGGCTCTCCATGGTCTCGCCGCGGCGGCCGATCAGGGCACCCAGCTTCTCGCCATCCAGACGGATGATGGTGGCCTCGCCCTTCTGCACGGCGCTGAAGGTGACATTCTCCACGCCCATCAGGGCAATGACTTCCTTCAGGTAGTCCACAGCGGCCTTGACCTTGGCGTTCTCTTCGATGTTGATGGGAACTTCCGGCTCCTCACCCTCTGCGGCGGGGTCAGCAGTCTCCTCAGCAGGAGCGGCCTCCTCTGCCACAGGGGCAGCGGCAGGCTCCTCGGCCTTGGGTTCCTCAGCGGGAGTTTCCTCCACAACGGGCTTCACCTCAGGCTCCATCTTCTCCTCCACCACGGGAGCGGCCGGAGCATCGGGCTCTTCCACGCTCACACGCACCTTGGCGGGGGTGGTCTTCAGGCCCAGAAAACCGGTTTTCTGGGGCATTTCGAGCACTTCATAGCTCACATTCAGGTCGTCGGCCTGCACGCCCAGCAGGGCGCAGGCTTTTGCGCGGGCTTCATCGACCGTCTTGCCGGTCGCTTCCTGAGTACGGATCATAACCGTCAATCCTCCTTCTTGTTTTCCAGCTCGCTCAGCGGAACGGTGCGCTCGTCCTTATAGCGCTCCTCATCCAGCTTGCGGGCATACTCCAGGCGGCGCTTGTTCATTTCGCTGGCGGAGATATTTTTCTCCACGACCTCGCCGGTCTTTTCATCCGTGACCTTGATGGTGGTGCTCTTTACACCGCGCTTCTGCTCCTTCTTGCGGGCAGCCATCTCGGCGGCGACCTCTGCCTTCATCTTCTCGGGGTCGTAGATCTTCTTCATCAACAGGCTCTGCACGGTCATCAGGATGTTGGAAACAACGTAGTACAGAGAGAAAGCGCTGGGCACGGTGAAGCAGAAGAAGACGTACATCAGCGGCATCATATACATGGTCAGCTTCATGCTGCCCTGCATCTCCTGGCCGCTGGCCTTCATGCTGATGTGGGTGGACAGGAACATGGTCACGATCGCCAGGACCGGGAGGATCAGCAGGGGCAGGTTCTCTGCAGCCAGGCTGTACTGGGGCACACGGGTCAGGTCGATGCCAAAGAAATCCATGTGCTGGCCGAACTCAGTGATGGTAGCCACCTGATCCGGGGTGAAGCAGGAGGAAACGGTGCTCTCGCCTGCAATGACCTGTGCAATGATGTTGGTGTCGCGGGTCACGGTGGTAAAGCTGATGCCCATGGCAGTCAGGGCCTCACCTGCGGCGGTCAGGGCATCGGCACCAATGTGGAAGATGCGCTGCAGCGGGCGGTACACCACCTCGATAACGCCGAACATGACCAGGAAGTTGACCAGCATGGGCATACAGCCTGCGGTGGGCTTGTAGCCCTGCTCCTGCAGCTTCATCAGCTCTTCCTGCTGCTTTTCGGGCTTGTCGCGGTACTTTTTCTGGATCTCGGCCACCATGGGCTGGAAAGCGCTCATGCGGGCCATACTCTTCTGCTGGTTGAGCTGGAGGGGGATCTTGATCACGGTGATGAGCAGGGTGAACAGGATGATGTCCCAGCCGTAGTTGGGGATCAGCTTGTAGATCCACTCCATTACATAGCCCAAGGGCCAGCTCAGGATGTACAAAGGATTCATAGTTTCGTCCATTCTGCCCCGCCTGTGGTGCGGGACGTTTAGATTTTTATGAGAAGGACACCCCGCCCACAGTGCGGAGCGTCACAAGAAGCATAAGAACGGATGAAACCTCTCAGTCAACGCCTGCGGCGTTGCCAGCTCCCCTAATAGGGGAGCCCTTGGCAAAACCGTCAACTGGATCGGGCTGCCAAAGCCTCCCCTACCAGGGGAGGTGGCATTGCGAAGCAATGACGGAGAGGTTGTACAAAGGAGCCGTGTATCATAAGCACGCTGCTTAACCGTGCCGCCCCCGGAACAGCTTTGCCGGGGACAGTCTCCGCTCCGGGCTCACCCAGCGGCCTTTGGGCGGCACCGGGTCAAAGCCCCACCGGCCAAGCGGATTGCACCGGGCGATGCGCCAGGCGGTGAGCAGCAAGCCCTTGATGCAGCCATGGGTCTGGATGGCTTCTATGCCATACTGGCTGCAGGTGGGGGTAAAGCGGCAGTTGCGGCCCAGCCCCGGGCTGATAAAGCGCTGGTAGAACCGGATGGGCGCACAGAGCGCGTTCCGGCAGACGCGGGAGACGGGATTCACTGTTTTGCGGCCCGGTCTGCGGGCGGGACCGTAGCAGGGGGCTTTGCGCCCGGCTGCTTTGCCTTGTCGGGCAGGCCAGCCTGGGCAAAGAGCCTGGCCACCACTTCGCTGAGCTGCCAGCTCTTCAGGCGGGGGGTCATGCCCCGGGCCACGAACACCAGATCATAGCCGCCGATGTTCTGATCCAGATGCTCATCAATGGCAGCCTTCATCACGCGGCGGGCGCGGTTGCGCTGGACGGCATGGCCGATCTTTTTGGTGGCTGTCAGGCCCACGCGGGTCTTTTTGCCGCGGGTCTTGAGCACATACAGCACCAACGCCGGGTTCACATAGGACTTGCCGCGGGCATACACGCGGCCAAACTCGCTGTTGCGGCGGATGGGACGATAGCGCACTGCTCCGTCGCCTCCTTTTCGGTTAAAAAATCGCAGAACTTCCCCAAAGGCAAAGTTCAAAATTCAGTATAGCAAAAAAACGCCGACATGAAAAGGCTGTCCGGGCGTTTTTTGTGCCAAATCTTTTGCCAAATTTTTAGTCATTCCGCGCGCAGAACGTCCAAAATAAGAAAAAGACCGCCAATTCTGGATCAGCAGTCTTTTGTGCGCATGTTCAATTCTGCGCCGGATCCCTGGCAAAGCGGGATCAGACGGTCAGGCTCTTGCGGCCCTTAGCACGGCGAGCATTGATGACCTTGCGGCCGTTCTTGGTGCTCATGCGGGTCAGAAAGCCATGAACTTCCTTGCGATGACGCTTCTTGGGCTGAAAAGTTCTCTTCATGGTTGTATCCTCCGTAAAAACTCGTCCCCGGTAATGGGGTATTTCTGGTCCCAAATTGGGGACAGGCTTGCAATTCAACAGTATATCGCACACTATCCCCTTCTGTCAAGCATTTTTTTCACTTTCCAGCAAACTTTTTTCAAATTTCTTTGTGAAAAAGCTTTCAACTTTTTCACCGGTTCTCCGTGGAAAACTTTTTCTTCCACCATATCTTGTGGCCAAAAACCGCCTTGGACACAAGAGCCGCGAGGGCACGATGGAGCGTCTTTTCTTATGTATTATAAATTACATTATAGAATATAGACGCAGGGAGATTTTTGTGGTATACTAACGGGGTATCAGCAGCATTGTTGAAAACTTCGACCAATTCAATGGAGTGGATGTTTTATGGATTCTTTCAAGGACGTTTTAGAGGCCGCCCAGGCATACTGCAAAACGCAGATGGCCGAGCCGACCTATAATCTCTACATTGACGGACTTGAGCCCATCAGCTTTGAGGACTCGAGCCATATCACCCTGTCGGTGCGCAACGATTTCATCTGCAAGATCGTCACCGACCGCTACCTCGGCCTGCTGAAAGAGGCCTTTAAGACCGTGCTGGGCTTTGACGTGGACATCACGCTGGTGGTGCCCAGCACCCCGCCCCATGAGGTGGTGCTGGCCCAGCAGTACGAGGCAAACCCCGCCTCGCCCCAGGGTAATTACGAGTTCACCTTCGAGAACTTCATCAAGGGTCCCTCCAACCAGTTTGCGTTTGCTGCGGCGCAGGCGGTTGCGGCCAACCCCTCCGGAGCCTATAACCCGCTGTTCATCTACGGCGGCTCCGGTCTGGGCAAGACCCATCTGCTCACGGCCATCCAGACCGAGATCAAGCGCACCCACCCCGATTTCGTCATCATGTACGTTACCTGCGAGCAGTTCACCAATGAGCTGATCGCCGCCATCCGCGCCGGCAGCACCGAGGACTTCCGCATGAAGTACCGCGTGGCAGACCTGCTGCTGGTGGACGATATCCAGTTCATCGCCGGCAAGGAGTCCACGCAGGAGGAGTTCTTCCACACCTTCAACTCCCTGCACGATGCCCACAAGCAGATCGTCATTGCCTCCGACCGCCCGGCCAAGGAGATCAAAAGTCTGGAAGAGCGTCTGCGCACCCGCTTTGAGTGGGGCCTGACCGCCGATGTGCAGCCGCCGGATTTTGAGACCCGCGTGGCCATCGTCAAGCGCAAGGCAGAGCTTTTGCATCTGGACCTGCCCGAGGATGTGGCCGAGTTCATTGCCAACCACCTGAAGAACAACATCCGCCAGCTGGAGGGCGCTGTAAAAAAACTGAACGCCTACTACATGCTGGAGGGCATCCAGCCGGTCATCAGTGTGGCCCAGAATGCCATCAAGGACATCCTCAACGAGACCCAGCCGGTGCCCGTGACCATCGAGAAGATCATCGGCGAGGTGTCCCGCACCTTCAACGTCTCCCCTGCCGACATCCGCGGCACCAAGCGCAACGCCAACGTTGCCTCTGCCCGCCGCGTGGCCATCTACATCCTGCGGGAGGTCACCGGCATGAGCATGGAGGAGATCGGCCGCGAGTTCTCCGGCCGCGATCATTCCACCATCGTCTACTCCCTCAAGACCATGGAGCGGGACATGAAGAACGACCAGCACCTGCGTGAAACCGTCAGCGACATCATCAAGAACGTCAAGGCCTGACGGGAAAACAGGGGCAAAAGTCATACTCTCACAGGGGATAAAACCCCAAATATGGGGAGAAATGCAGGGTAATCCGGGAAAACAGAACAAAATATTGTGTTCAGACGACAAAGTTCTCCACTCTTTCCACCGAGTTTTCAACATTCAACTTCTGTTTTGCACACCCGCCGTGGAAAGAAAAGCAGCTCCAGCCCTTTCCACAAGCCTTTCACACTGCATTCACAATCCGGTGGAAAACCACGGAGCCGCACCATTCCACACATTTTCCGACTTTTCCACATCTTCCCCAGCCCCTACTACGAATACTACAACAAGTTCAATATAGATCTGAAGGTTTTGTCCCTGCTTTATGGGAGAAAGAACCTCAAAACTTGAATCCAAAATAAGGAGAGACGCGCAATTGAACATCATCTGTGATAAGACCCTGCTGAGTGCAGCCATTGACGGCGTTTCCAAAGCTGTTACCCTGCGCTCCACCATCCCGGTACTGGAGGGTATCCTGCTGAAAGCCGAAGGCTTCCAGCTCACCCTGACCGGCTACGACCTGGAAATGGGCATCGTGACCACCATTGATGCCAATGTCAAAGAGCCCGGCGAAGTGGTGCTGAACGCCAAGCTGCTCAGCAGCATGGTCAGCCGGATGCCTTCCGGCCAGATCAACATCCAGTCTGCCGAAAACGGAAAAACCACCATCCAGAGCGGTGTAGCACAGTTCGAGATCCAGTCCATGAACCCTACCGATTTCCCCGAGCTGCCCAACACCGGTGCCGAGGAGACCCTGAACATCAAGACAGGCGTGCTCCGTGATATGATCGAGCGCACCCTGTACGCCGTCAGTCAGGATGAGAAAAAACCTGCGCATACCGGTGAATTATTTGAGATCTCGCCGGATAAGCTGACCGTTGTTGCGCTGGACGGCTACCGTTTGGCCATTGTGGAGCGGCCGGTGGAAGCCATAAAGGAGATCCGCATCATCGTGCCCAGTAAGACCATGAACGAGGTCTCCCACCTGCTGGCCAACGACGACGAGGAGACCGTGCACATCTCCGCAAACCGCCGCTACGTGGTGTTCACCACTGCTGGTTACACCATCATGAGCCGCCTGATCGAGGGCGAGTTCCTCAACTACCACAACGTGATCCCCAATGGCAGCCGCACCAGCGTGGTTCTGGACACCAAGGAATTTATCGAGACCATCGAACGTGCCTCCCTGATCATTACAGAGCGTTTAAAAAATCCCCTCCGCATCAGTTTTACAGAGGGTAAAGTGGTGGTCCGCTGCCAGACCAATCTGGGCCGCGTGGTGGATGAATTCAACGCGCAGTGCGAGGGCGATGAGGTGGAGATCGGTTTCAACAACCGCTATCTGCTGGATGCCCTGCGCAACGCCCGCACCGAGCAGGTCAAGCTGGAGATCAGCGGCCCGCTGAGCCCGGTCAAGGTTCTGCCTACCGAGGGCAGCGACTTTTTGTATCTGGTTCTGCCTGTCCGCTTCAAGAATGATTGAGAGGCATAAAAATGCAAAAAATTCTCATCCATACGGAATTTATCAAGCTGGATGCCCTGCTGAAATATGCGGGCCTGTGTGAGACCGGCGGCGAAGCCAAGGAGCTGGTGCAGGGCGGTGCTGTCAAGGTGAACGGTGAGGTCTGCACCATGCGGGGCAAAAAGTGCCGCGCCGGGGATGTCGTCGAGCTGGACGGCCAGACCGTGGAAGTGGGACAGGGCCAGTAAACCATGCGCCTGCTTTCCTTAGAAGTAACGAATTACCGCAATATCGCATCGGCAAGCCTGACCCCGGGCCGGGAGCTGACCGTGATCTGCGGCAACAACGGCCAGGGCAAGACCAACCTGCTGGAGGCCATCTGGCTGCTGACCGGCGGCAAGAGCTTCCGGGGCGGCAAGGATGCAGAGCTGGTGCGGCGGGGTGAGCCTTTTGCCGTGCTGGAAGCCTCCACGCTCCGGGCACAGCAGGAGGAACAGGAGCCTGACGAGCCGAACCGTGTCCGGCTGACGGTGGGCACTCCGGATTCCCAGCGGCCCGGGCGGTACGCCTCGGTGAACGGGGCAGCCCCCAGGCGGGCAGCAGGGCTTGCCGGCAGTTTTCCGGCTGTCGTGTTCGACCCCGGCCACCTGAGCCTGGTCAAGGGAGCACCCGAGGGGCGGCGCAAATTTCTGGATGCCGCCCTCTGCCAGCTTTACCCCGGCTACCTGACCGTGTACCGCCGCTATCTGCGGGCCCTGCAGCAGAAAAACGCTCTGCTGCGCCGCTCCCCTGCCGGGCAGGAACGTCCCTACGCCGAAAAAATGGCCCTGCTCGAGGTGCTGAACACCGAGCTTGCCGCGCAGGGGGAAGCCATCCAGCAGCGGCGGCGGGCCTACCTGGAACGGCTGGCTCCGCTGGCCTGTGCCAATTACGAGGAGCTTTCCCATGGGGCGGAGCGGATGGAGCTGCGGTATGCCGCCCAATTTGAGCCGGGTGGTCTGGCAGCCCTGCTCAAAGCCCGCCAGAACGAGGAAGTCCGGGCCGGGCAGAGCCTGTGCGGCCCCCACCGGGAAGATCTGGAGCTGCTGCTGGACGGCCAGCCCGCCAGAGTGTTTGCCAGCCAGGGACAGCAGCGCAGCGTGGTGCTCAGCCTGAAAATGGCCGAAGCTGCCGCCGCTGCCGCCATCACCGGGGAGCACCCCGTCCTCTTGCTGGACGACGTGCTCAGCGAGCTGGATGATGGCCGCAAGCAGTATCTGCTGACCCGGATGCGGGAAAAACAGACCTTTGTCACCAGCTGTGACGATACGGCCTTCCTGAAAACAGATGGCGAGGTCTACCGCATGAACGGCGGTGTCCTGAGTAAAATCTGAAATGGAGAAATGTTGCATCGCTGCATTGCATAGAATGCGGAAAATGCGACAGAATATGCAGCCTGCATCTGCGGGAGAATATACGCAATGTATATCCATCTGGGCCGGGACTATGTCCTGAATGACCGTGATATCATCGGCATCTTCAATCTGGAGACCACCACCGTCTCCCCCCGGGGGCGGGAATTTCTCAACTATGCCCAGAAGAATGGGGCCGTGGTCAGCCTTTCGGATGACCTGCCCCAGTGTTATGTTCTGGCCGATGCCCCCGTGGACACCGTTTATCTTTCGGAGCTGTCCAGCGCGGCCATGAAGCGGCGCACCGAAATGTCGTTCTGAAAAAATCAACAACGATCCAATCGATTGAAAAAATATCAAGTAAAGGGAGAAAGGATATGGCAGAGGAAATCATCACCAGCACCAATGTGGAAACCGCGACCGACCATGAGTATAATGCCAGCGAGATCCAGGTCCTGAAGGGTCTGGAGGCCGTGCGCAAGCGTCCCGGCATGTATATCGGCTCCACCGGTGAGCGGGGCCTGCATCATCTGGTCTACGAGATCGTGGACAATGCCATTGATGAAGCGCTGGCAGGCTACTGCAACCACATTGAGGTCAAGATCTTAAAGAATAACATCATTCAGGTCACCGACAATGGCCGCGGCATCCCCGTGGATATCCAGGCCGATACCGGTCTGCCCGCCGTCACCGTCGTCTATACCATCCTGCACGCAGGCGGTAAGTTCGGCGGCGAGAACTCCGGCTACAAGGTGGCCGGCGGTCTGCACGGTGTCGGCGCGTCCGTGGTCAACGCCTGTTCTGAGTGGCTGACGGTCAATGTCCGCCGCGACGGCCATGAATACGAGCAGACCTTCCGCCGCGGCGACCCGGACGGCCCCCTGAAGTGCCTGGGCACGGTGGCCGAGGGGGTCACCGGCACCCGCGTTACCTTCAAGCCCGACCCTGAGATGTTCAAGGACACCACCGTCTATAACTTCGAGACGCTGGAAAAGCGTTTGCGCGAGGAGAGCTTCCTGAACGCCGGTGTCAAGATCACCCTGACCGATGAGCGGGAGCTCTACACCCCCGTTCTGGAGGATGGCCAGGAGGGCGACCCCTGCTACCGCACCGAGGTCATGTGCTATGAGGGCGGCATCAAGAGCTTTGTCACCTATCTGGGCGAAAAGCGCAATCTGGAGGTGCTCCACCCCAATGTCATCTACCTCAAGGGCCAGACCGAGCGGGGCATGGCCGAGATCGCGCTGCAGTATAATTCCAGCTATAACGAACTGCTGCTGAGCTTTGCCAACAACGTCAACACCCCGGACGGCGGCACCCATGAAGAGGGCTTCCGCACCAGCCTGACCCGTGTGTTCAATGATTACGGCCGCAGCCACGGCCTGCTGAAGGATAAGGACGAGAACCTTTCCGGCTCCGATGTCCGCGAGGGCCTCATCTGCGTCATTTCCGTCAAGCTGCAGGAGGCAGAGTTCGAGGGTCAGACCAAGGCAAAGCTGGGCAATACCGAGATCCGTACCCTTGTTTCCAACATGGTGTACACCAAGCTGATGGAGTTCTTTGAGGAGAACCCGGGCGTGGCAAAGGCCATTTTTGAAAAGGCCACCCAGGCAGCCCGCGCCCGCGCCGCTGCCAAAAAGGCCCGGGAGCTGGTGCGCCGCAAGAGTGCGCTGGAGACCAGCCGGATGCCCGGCAAGCTGGCCGACTGCCGTGAAAAAGACCCCACCCGCACCGAGATCTTCATCGTCGAGGGTGACTCTGCAGGCGGCTCTGCCAAGATGGGCCGTGACTCCGCCATTCAGGCCATCCTTCCCCTGTGGGGCAAGATGCTGAACGTGGAAAAAGCCCGTGCGGATCGCATCTACGGCAACGATAAGCTGATGCCCGTGGTGCTGGCTCTGGGCTGCGGCATCGGCGAGGAATTCGATATCTCCAAGCTGCGGTATGATAAAGTGTTCATCATGGCCGATGCCGATGTCGATGGTTCTCACATCTGCACCCTGATGCTGACCTTCTTCTTCCGCTATATGCGCCCCCTCATCGAGCAGGGCCATGTCTATGTCGCCCAGCCGCCCCTGTTCAAGGTGCAGAAGGGCAACACCATCAAGTACGCCTACAACGATGCTGAAATGGCCATCCTCTCGCAGGAGATGCCCGGCGCAAAGGTCAACCGCTATAAGGGCCTTGGCGAGATGAACCCCGAACAGCTGTGGGAGACCACCATGAACCCCGATAACCGGGTCATCGTTCAGATCACCATTGAGGATGCCGAGAAGGCCGATGAAGCCTTTACCATCCTGATGGGTGACCAGGTGGAGCCCCGCCGCCGCTTTATCGAGACCAACGCCCAGTACGCGAAGCTGGATGTGTAATTGGAGGAAACAATGGAAGAAGATTATGTGATGATACCGGGCAGCGGTACCAAGATGATCATCCGGGACGTCAAGAAGGAGATCGAAACGGCGTTTCTGGATTACTCCATGTCGGTCATCGTGGCCCGCGCCCTGCCGGATGTGCGTGACGGCCTGAAGCCCGTCCACCGCCGCATCCTCTACACCATGCACGAACGCGGCAACGACCCCAGCCATCCCTACCGCAAGTCGGCAGATACCGTCGGTGCTGTGCTGGGCTCTTACCACCCCCACGGCGACGCCTCCGTCTACGACGCCATGGTCCGTCTGGCACAGGATTTCTCCCTGCGCTACCCGCTGGTGGATGGTCAGGGTAACTTCGGCTCGGTCGATGGCGATCCCCCGGCTGCTTACCGTTATACCGAGGCCCGCATGAGCCGCATGGCGGTCGAGATGCTGACCGACATCGACAAGGACACCATCAACTGGGACCCCAACTTCGACGAGACGAAGAAAGAGCCCAGCGTCCTGCCCTGCCGTTTCCCCAACCTGCTGGTCAACGGCAGTCAGGGCATCGCCGTCGGTATGGCCACCAACATCCCGCCCCACAACCTCAGTGAGGTCATCGACGGCTGCGTGGCCTATATCGAGAACCCCGACATCGACCTGCCCGGCCTGATGGAGCACATCAAGGGACCGGACTTCCCCACTGCCGGTATCATCATGGGCCGAAGCGGCATCCGCGCCGCCTACGCCACCGGTCGCGGCAAAATTACTCTGCGGGGCCGTGCCACCATCGAAGAGACCAAGAATGGCCGTACCCAGATCATCATTACGGAAATTCCGTATATGGTCAACAAGGCCCGTCTCATCGAGAACATGGCCGACCTCGTGAAGGAAAAGCGCATCGAGGGCATCATCGGCCTGAACGATGAGACCAACCGCAAGGGTATGCGCATCGTGGTGGACATCCGCAAGGACGCCAACGCGCAGGTCATCCTGAACCAGCTGTACCAGTACACCCAGCTGCAGGATACCGTGGGCGTCATCATGCTGGCCATCGACCACAAGGTGCCGAAGGTCATGACCCTGAAACAGATGATACAGAAGTACGTCGAGTTCCAGGATGAAGTCGTCCGCCGCCGCACTCAGTATGATTTGAAGAAGGCCAAGGAGCGCGCCCACATCCTCGAGGGTCTGAAAAAGGCCACCGACATCGTGGACGAGCTCATCGCTACCATCCGCGCCTGCAAGGGCGGCATGGCCGAGGCAAAGGCCGCTATCATGGAGCAGTTCGGCTTCGACGACCCGCAGGCCGACGCTATCGTGAAGCTGCAGCTGGGCCGTCTGGCTGGTCTCGAGATCCTCAAGATCGAGGAAGAGCTGTCCGGCTTGCAGGCAAAAATCAAGGATTGGGAGGACATCCTCGCCAACGACGCCCGGGTGCTGGAAATCGTCAAGAACGAGCTGCTGGACATGAAGAAGCGCTTCGGCGACGAGCGCCGCACCGAGATCCAGTCCGTCACCGGTGAAGTGGACATCGAAGACCTCATCGCCGAGGAGCAGTGCGTCTACACCCTCACCGAGG
>OWIP01001616.1_pt1 | contig 13550 bp, 13 predicted proteins | sample 1732581 | NCBI WGS metagenome assembly OWIP01 (sample SAMN05065731, study PRJEB22554) | human gut metagenome | biome: ENVO:2100002; feature: ENVO:00000062; material: ENVO:00002003 | host: Homo sapiens | place: USA
GCCTGCCCTAAAAGGGGAGGTGGACATGAGCGTCAGCGAATGGACGGAGGGGTTGTATCGAGGCTACCGTTGTTTACATCAACCCCTCAGACAATCCGCCTTACGGGCGTAAGCGCGCTTATATTCCGTATTCGCCGTTTTCAACGGTGAGGGTTTTGGAGTAGAAGGCGGTCATGGCCTTTACAAGGCTGTCTATGTCCTCTGCGCCCGCGGTTTCGTAGCATGAATGCATGGCAAGCTGCGGCAGACCTATGTCCACGGTGCTTACGGCAACCTTTGTGTTTGCAATGCTGCCCAGCGTACCGCCGCCCGCCATATCGGAACGGTTGGCAAAAACCTGCACCGGCGCGCCCGCTTCCGCGCACACCCGGCGGAACAGCGCGGCGGATACGCCGTCGGTAGTGTATTTCTGGTTGGCGTTGAACTTTATCACTATGCCCTTGTTCATGTAGGGGCAGTTGTCGCTGTCCGAATACTCGGGGTGGTTGGGGTGCTGCGCATGGGCATTATCCGCCGATACCATGAAGCTCTGCGCCACCATGGCAAGGTATTCTTCTTCGCTCTTGCCAAGGTTGAGCGCAATGCGGCGCAGAAGGTCGCGCAGAATGTTGGAAGCCGCACTCTGCTTGGTGGAGCTGCCGGTCTCCTCATTATCAAACACGCAGCATACGGGTATGCTGCCGCTCTCGGCCGCGTTTATAAAGCCCTCCATGCAGCCGAACGCGCACTCCACGTCGTCCAGCTTCGGGGAGGCGATGTACTCATCATCCCTGCCGAGGAACGCGGGGGCCATGCGGTTGTAAAGATAAAGATCGTGGCCTATTATGTCCTCTGCGTTTATGCCGAGGCTGTCCGCCACCACCTGCATGAATTTACCCTTGCCGTTTTCGTCTGAGAAAAGGGGCAGCGTGTCCACATTTGCCTTTATTTCAAAGCCGCTGTTAGCGTTGCGGTTCATGTGTATGGCAACGTTGGGTATTATCAAAAGGTCGCGGTCAACGTTCACAAGCTTGGTCGCAATGCGGCCGTTCTCCCCGCGCACAAGCACGCGGCCCGCAACGGAAAGCGGACGATCGAACCACGTGGACATGAGCGCGCCGCCGTAGCGTTCGGTTGTAAGCTGCACATAATGCGCGCCGGCCTTTTCCGGATTATCCTTTATCTTAAAGGTTGGTGAATCGCTGTGCGCGGCGGAAAGCATAAAGCCCGCGGTGGGTTCGGCGGGGATGCGGAACGCCATTATGCTCGATCCGTTGGGCGAAACATAGTATTTGCCCCCGCGCGCCAGCTTCCACGGCTTTTCCGTATACAGCTTTTCGTAGCCCTTTTCGTTCAGCATCGTCTCAAAGTTCGCCACCACCTGATACCTTGTGGGGCTCTTTTTCATAAAGTCCAGCAGTTTCTTTGCGCTTTCGTTTTTCATGGTGTGTGTCTCCTTTTGTAGTTTATCTTTTTACTAAATTGCTTAATAGTCAACTTTTACCCCTCAAACATCCAACTTTTCGCCCTGCAACATCCAACTTATTATGCCGAAATGTTGGATATCGCGCCGCGTGCCACCGTGAGGGGATACTTCCTTATGCTATTTTACCATATCGGGCAGAAATATAAAACAGCCGCGCGCGGTTGCCCGCGCACGGCTGTGCGTTTGTTTTAGTGTTAGTCGATGGCGATGGTGCTGGCGGAGGCAAGCTTCTTCTGCTCGTACTTGGGCAGGTTGACTGTCAGCACGCCGGCTTCGTACTTGCACTTCACGTCCTCGCTCTTTATGTCGCCAACGTAGAAGGTCCTCTGGCAGCTGCCGCTGTAGCGCTCCTGACGGATAACGCGCTTGGTCTTCTTGTCGGTCTCTTCCTTATCCAGCCCCTTGGCGGCGCTGATGGTAAGGTAGCCGTTCTTCAGCTCAACGTTGATTTCGTCCTTGCTGAAGCCGGGCAGGTCAACGTTCAGCTCGTAGCCTTCTTCGGTCTCGTGTACGTCGGTCTTCATCAGCTGGGAAGCACGCTTGCCGTACAGAGCCTTGTCGGTGTTCCACATGCTGCGTTCAAACGCATCGTTAAACAGGTCGTCAAAAAGGTTCTCTCCAAAAATCATCGGTAACATAATATTTCTACTTCCTTCCATAAGGTAAATTTTTTATTTCTCGGCCGGCCCTTATCGGGTCGCCTGCCGTGCCGCTCCATCCGGGGCCCATCGCCCTTTCCTTCGCGGTACAGTTTATATTATAGTCTGCTTTTGCCCCAATGCAATAGCCTGAGGCCAAGCTTCACATTCGTTCATTATTATGGATAGAAGCATCAAAATTATGTAACATTTTAATATTTATGACGCAATCGGCGCGTCCTGCGTTTCCTCCTTATATATAACGCAGTGTACTATCCTGTGTTCCGCAACCTTGTCAACGTCCGCATGGATGCCGCATACGGAAACGGAGAAGCGGCTGCCGTCCGCGGGTATGGCATCGAATGCGGAGAATATAAGCCCGCCTATGGTATCGAACTCGTCCGTGGGCAGCTCCATGCCGAAAAGCTCGCCTATGTCCTCAAGCGCGGCGCGCCCGCCGGCGGAGTATTTGCCGCCGCCTATGGGTATTATGGCCTCCTCCGAATCCGCATCGTCAATATCGCCCACTATCTGCTCCACAAGATCGTTCATGGTAACTATGCCGCTCATTCCACCGTATTCATCCAGCACCACGGCAAAGTGGTTGCGCGTGCGGCGCATTTCGCGGAAAAGATCGTCCGCCTTAACGCTGAGCGGTACAAACAGCGCGGGGCTTACGGCGTTTTTCATAACGCTTTCGCGCGTGCGGTCGGTAAGCTTCAAATAGTCGCGCGCCTTCAGCACGCCAACAACATCGTCCGCAGTGTCCCCGCAAACGGGATAATGCGAATGGTTGGTCTCCTTTATCGTGGTTTCCCATTCCGCGTCCGTTTCCTCGGTCCAAAGCATATCCACCATTGTCCTGTGGGTAAGTATATCCTCCGCCGCAATGTCGTTGAACTCGAACACGTTTTGCAGCAGTTCCTTTTCGCCTTCCTCTATGGCGCCCTTTTCGCTGCCCGCGTCTATCATCATGCGTATCTCGTCCTCTGTCAGCTCGTCGTCCTCCTCGTTGGGGTCAACGCCAAGCAGCTTCAGCACAAGATTGGTGCTTACCGTAAGCAGCCATACTATGGGCCTGAACGCGGCGGATATGAACGATATCACTCCGCTCAATGCAAGGGCAATGCTTTCGGCCTTTTTCATGGCAAGGCGCTTGGGCACAAGCTCGCCGAAAACAAGGGTGAAAAAGCTGAGTATAAGCGTTATTACAACAACGCTTATGCTGTTGAGAAGATGCGCGTTTATGTTCACGCCTGTTGACTGCACGGCTTCAACCAGCTTGCCCGCAAAGTTATCGGCGGCAAATGCGCTGCCTAAGAAGCCGGCAAGTGTGATTGATATCTGTATAGTAGCCAAAAAGCGCGCGGGCTGGGAAGTAAGGCGGCTGAGTCGCGCGGCGCGTTTGTCGCCCTCCGCCGCAAGCTTGTTCAGTTTGACCTCGTTCACCGAAAGCACGGCTATCTCAGCGCACGCGAACACGGCGTTGAGCAGAATAAAGAACAGCTGCAGCAGCAATAGTCCTATAAGCGGGTCGTCTTCCATTTTGGTTTTGATTCCTCCAAATAATATGATTTTATTTATGCAAAAAAGCCATGCCGTAGGACGCCCGTATAAAAACCATAACGGGCGCGGGAGGTATGACCTTTCACATTTTCAGCTATATGCGATTGTAACGGAACAGGGCTGGGCGCTTCAGCGTCGCTCTCGTCCATTTTTGCGTTCTCCTTTCGCATGTCGCGTCCTTCAAAAGCGCTGCAGCATATTATACTATAACATGCGCAATATATGCAATAGCGGCTTAAAATAACTTCAGTTATTAATTTTTCTTAGCGGCCTTTTTTACACCTTTACCGATACTTTTTTCTTATAGCGTTATAACATCCTCTGTTTTAGGCATTTTTTGGGCTTTTGAGGAATAAAAAAATGGCCATTTTATGCTACTGCATCACAGACATATCTACATTTCTTCACTATAATCACCCCAGTTGTTGTTAAGAATCGGAGGAAACAATGAAGCGATTGGATATAGAATCCGAGCTTTTGGAGCTTGGAGCCCCTGCCGGGAGACAAGGGTATATTCAAATGGTCACGGCGCTCGAATTCATTATGCAACACGATGACGTCATGTGTGCAACCGCCAATTTATATCCCTATGTTGCGGAGCGGTTAAACACGGTGCCACCCAGGGTTGAACGGAACATACGCGAGGAAATATATGCCATTTGGTCGCGCGGCAACCAAGACCGATTAAACGAATTGTTTGTCAATCGTGAAAAATGTCCGCCGGGCTCAAAGGAATTTCTCTACACGCTTGCGCACAGGCTTCGCCACGAAAAGGTGAAGCAGCAGGCTTGATTTTTTTCCTTTCGGCCCGTTTTTTAAGACCCGGGCCTTTTTATTGGCTTTTTTCCTCCGCTGCTTCAACATATTTCAATATCCCCTCCGCCGCTCCCTTCATCATGGCACGCATATGTTCTTCGTTTTGCAGCAGCGCTTCGTCGTTGGCATTGGACAGGAACCCGCATTCAAGTATTACCGAGGGTGGTTCGCTGTTTTTTATTATGTAATAATCGCCCGGGTTAACGTGGCGAAGCGGCCTGCCTATCGCGCCGCAAACGCCGTCCAATACGCATTTTGCAAGCTTTTCCCCTTCAGCAGAGCCTTTCATATAAAACGCCATCGGTCCGGATACGCTTCTGTCGCCGAATTTATTCATATGTATGCTTATAACCGCGTCCGCACCGGCGGAGTTTATTATGTCCCGCCGCGCCGCCATGTCCTTCTTTTTGTCCGCATTGAGCGCGTTTTCATCCTCCCGCGTCAGTACGGCGGCAATGTTCAGCGCACTAAGCTCATCTCTGAGCGCCATGGCATAATTCAGATTTATGCCTTCCTCCGCAATGCCCGTATCCATGCCCGTCGCTCCGCCGTCCGGCAGGCCGTGGCCCGGGTCTATCACCACAGTGAAGCGCGGCGCGGGCGTGGGCGCAATCGGTTCCGCAGTTGGCTCGCCCGCCGCGTTTGCGGCCGCGCGCTCCTTTTGAACGAACAGCAGCACCATTCCGCCGCATAGTATCAGCGCGGCCAAGCCTGTCGCTAACAGGCGGACGGTTTTGTGCATTCCGTGCGCCGAATTTCGCCTTGCCATAACATCACCTCATAATAAAGGTATGCCTCTTAACCGCCGCTTATGCTTTTTTATGGGAGCCGAATATTTTTTAGGCGGCATGTTTTCGGCCGGCCGATGTCATATTTATGCCATCATCCTGCATATCAATATAGCTATACACAGCAGTTGTCCACATTATCCACATAGTTATCCACACGTTTGCGGCGCAATACGCCCTTTTTTTGCTTTTCTCCACATTATCCACACCGCCGCGCGCTTATGCATAACGCCCGCGCACTTGCATAATGCACGCCCGCTTCACCGCAATCCTTTGGCTGAGAGTACCTAAACCGAAGGCCGCCACAATTGTACGTCATGCGCGGACACGCCGTGCAGCCGCAGCCGCTCCGTTCCCTTTTCAACGAAAAATATAGGCAAAACAGGCATTTTTCTTTGACACGGCGCAGGAAATGATGATAAAATAAAATGTAAGATAACAAAAGAATTTTTATGTCGGTCAATCAAAGAATGAACATGAATGCGTGCCGTTTTATTCCGCATACATGCGGAGAAGGGAAGGAATGCTATGTTTTGCATAGGCGAAAGAATATGCTACCCCATGCACGGCATAGGGGAAATAGAAGGAATTGAGCAGCGCAGGGTGCTTGGCGTTAACGCGCAGTATTATTTGCTCAAATTCGATTCGGGCCGCGTAAGCGCGATGGTGCCGGTCGAAACGGCGGAGAATATAGGGCTCAGGCGGCTTATATCGCGCAAAGAAGGGGATAAAGTGCTGCGCTACATCATTTCCGGCGTGGCGAGCACGGGGGCCTCCCAAAGCGGGAACTGGAACCGCCGCTACCGCGAAAATTGCAGCCGGCTGAGGAGCGGCGGCATATACGGCATTGCGGACGTTTTTATATTTCTCAAGCATAAGCAGCAGGAAAAGGGGCTCAGCGCAAGCGAACAGAAAATGCTTTCGCTTACAATGCGCCTGCTGAGGGATGAGCTTTTATGCATAGGCTGTGCGGAGGAAGAAGTGTACGGCGCAATAAGCTGATAAATTCCCGCGAAGGACAAATTTTATCCATATGCAGCGGGACGCTTCTATTATATAATAATGAATTAAATAAGCTGTACAGGAGGTAATATAACTTGGCTAAAAAATTCGCCCGCATCATTATTGCGATAGCGGGCGCGCTCATCGGCCTTGCGGCCACGGCAGGGGCGGACAAATTGCTGGCGATGATGAATCGCCTGCCTTTGCACGAAGCGGTGTATATTGCGGCGGCAATCATATTTGCAATCATATTTTATATTTTATCCCCGCGCATTATATCCGGCTTTTCAAAGGCAGTGGGCGCAGCGGAAGCCCGCATGAGCGATATGTCGTTATCCGATATTTTCCTTGGCGCGGTGGGGCTTATAGTTGGGCTTGTGATAGCGCTGCTTTTAAGCACGCTCACGGCAAATCTCCCTTGGCTCATAGGCACGATTATAAACGTTGCGCTTTACTGCGCGTGCGGCTATCTTGGCTGCGCGCAGGTATTGAAGCGCAGGGGAGAGGTCAATCTGCCTTCGTGGTTCCGCCGCCCGGGCAAGGGGAGCAAATCCTCTTCCGCCGCACGTCCCAAGCTGCTTGATACGTCCGTAATAATAGACGGGCGCATTGCGGACATTTGCCAAACCGGCATGCTTGAAGGGCAGATAATAGTTCCCGCGTTCGTGCTGGCGGAGCTTAGGCACATTGCGGACAGCGCGGATTCATTGAAGCGCAACCGCGGCAGGCGCGGGCTTGATATACTCAACCGCATGCAGAAGGAGCAGAACATTCCCATAAAGGTAGTGGATACCGATTATGAGGACATTGCCGAGGTTGATGCCAAGCTTATAAAGCTTGCTTACGACATGGGCGGCGTTGTGGTCACGAACGACTATAATCTGAACAAGGTGGCGGGCGTGCAGCGCGTGCCTGTTTTCAATATAAACGAGCTTGCAAACGCCCTAAAGCCCGTTGTGCTCCCGGGCGAGGAGATGACCGTGAACATAGTTAAAGAGGGCAAGGAGATAGGCCAGGGCGTGGGCTATCTTAACGACGGCACAATGATAGTTGTTGACGGCGGCAGGCGCTACATAGGCGAGGATGTTGACGTTATTGTCACAAGCGCGCTGCAAACGGCGGCGGGCAGGCTGATATTCGCCAAGCTTAAATATCAAAATTAAATACAATCGAAAGGGGACACCATGAGGCAAAGCGAGCTGATACGCGCGGCATATGAAGGGAAGAACACGCTGGTGATAAAAAACGCGAACGTTGTGAACGTTTTTACGGATGAAATAGTCCGCGCGGACGTATCGGTATACGAGGACGTTATAATAGGCGTTGGCAGTTACAGCGGCGAAAACGAAATAGACGCCGGCGGCGCTTACCTTGCGCCCGGCTTCATAGATGCGCATGTGCACATAGAAAGCAGCATGGTTATACCCTCCTCCTTCATGAAGGTTATAATGCCCCACGGCACAACAACCGTTATTGCCGACCCGCACGAAATTGCAAACGTTGCGGGTGCTGCGGGCATACGCGCCATGTATAAGCTGACCGACGAGCTGCCGCTGAGGGTGCTTTTCATGCTGCCATCCTGCGTGCCGGCAACGCCGTTTGAGCACAGCGGGGCAAAGCTTGTTGCGGAGGACATGGAGCAGTTCATGCACAAAAGCCGCATATTGGGCCTGGGCGAGGTTATGGATGCGAACAGCGTTATAAATTGCAGCCAGGAAATGCTGGATAAGCTAAGGCTTTTCGATAAGCGGCCCATAGACGGCCACGCGCCCATGCTTGAAGGCATGGGGCTTAACGCATACCGCGTTGCGGGCGCATTCAGCGACCATGAATGCTCAACATATGAAGAAGTCAAGCAGAAGCTTGCAACGGGCATGAACATACTGCTGCGCATAGGCAGCGCGGCCAACAATATGGACGGCGTTTTGCGCCGCATAGCCGAGGAAAAGCTGCCCACGCGGAACATGATGTTCTGCACGGACGATAAGCATATTGAGGATATCCGCCGCGAAGGGCACATAAACGCGAACGCGCGCATGGCGGTGGCCGCGGGAATAGACCCGATAGACGCAATAAAGATGGCCTCCTATAACGCCGCCCGAGCATACGGCATACGCGGCGTTGGCGCGATAGCCCCGGGGTACAAGGCTGACATGGTGCTGCTGGAGGATTTGAAGGATTTCAAGGTGAAGCAGGTTATAAGCCGCTTCGGCAGGCCGTATACGGGAGAAGAGCAGATACCTTCGCCCATACTGCCGCCGCAGGTGTTCAACAGCGTTCGCCTGCCCGAAATTTCAAAGTATGACCTTGCGCTCAGGTGCCATGTCAGCGCGCCTGTAATAAAGATGATACCGCATCAGCTGGTGACGGAGCTTGTGTACCGCGATGTTGAGCGGGACGAAAACGGCTGCTTTATCCCAAGCGAGGGCATGGTTAAGCTTGCCGTTATAGAGCGGCACCACGCGACCGGCAGCATGGCCGTTGGCATACTGGAAGGGCTTGGCATAAAGCACGGGGCGGTGGCCTCAACCGTCGCGCACGACAGCCACAATTTGGTAGTTGCCGGCGATAACGACGAGGATATGCTCATGGCGATAGAATCGCTAAGGGATTGCGGCGGCGGATACAGCGTGGTCAGCCGCGGGGTGGTGCTTGCAAGGCTGCCGCTGCCAATAGCCGGGCTTATGACTGCCGCGCCCGTGAACGACGTGCTTGAAATTCAGCAGGCGCTGCTCGATGCGCTCTATTCCCTCGGCGCCAAGCAGGACAGCGATCCGCTCATCGCGCTCTCCTTCATGGCGCTGCCCGTTATACCGGCCGTTAAGCTTACGGACGAGGGACTTTTTGACGCAGTGAATTTCAAATTTATAAAATACAACTGATAAACGCCGCTTTGGCGGGAAGGAGTTAAGCCCCATGGGCATTATAGGACAGAGCGTAACGCGCGTGGACGCGCCGGATAAGGTTACGGGCCGCGCCAAATATACGGACGATATTGCGGATAAGTCCGCGCTTATCGCCAAGGTGCTGCATTCAACAATTGCGCACGGCTATGTTAAAAGCATAGATACGAGCGAGGCCGAAAGGATAAAGGGCGTGGTGAAAATAGTCACCTGCTTTGACGTGCCGGATATTCCTTTCCCCACGGCGGGGCATCCCTGGAGCACGGATGTGCATCATCAGGACATTGCGGACAGGCTGCTGCTCAACCGCCATGTGCGCTACTACGGGGACGATGTGGCCGCGGTGGTCGCGCGGGACGAGGTAAGCGCAATGCAGGCCATACGCGCCATAAAGGTTGAATACGAAGAACTTCCCTTCGTGCTGGACCCCATCGAGGCCATGCAGGACGGCGCGCCGCAGATACACGAAGGGTTTGACCATAACATACTTGCCCATACGTCATACGAGGACGGCAATTATGAAGAAACCATAAAGGAACCCGGGCTTATCGTTATAGATAAATGGTACGATACGCCCACCGTGCAGCATTGCCATATTGAAAACCATATATGCTACGCCTATGAAGAGGCGGGCAAGATGAACGTTGTAAGCTCCACGCAGATTCCGCACATAGTCCGCCGCATAGTGGGCCAGGCATTGGGGCGGGGCTGGGGCAGCGTGCGCATAGTTAAGCCCTATATAGGCGGCGGCTTCGGCAATAAGCAGGACGCTTTGTATGAACCGCTGTGCGCATATCTTTCCACGGTGCTCGGCGGAAGGCTTGTTAAGCTGGACATGAGCCGGGAGGAAACGTTTGCAAGCAACCGCGTGCGCCATGCAATACGCTACCATATCATATCCCACGTCCGCGCGGACGGAACATTCGTTGCCGGTAAGCTTGAGGCGTATTCCAACCAGGGCGCGTATGCAAGCCACGGCCACGGCGTTTGCGCCAAGGGCGCGGGCGCGTTCAGGCAGCTTTATCGTTACCGCGGCGCCTGCAAGGGGGACGCCTATACCGTCTACACAAACATAGCCGCCGCCGGCGCGATGCGCGGCTACGGCATTCCGCAGATGATGTTCGCAATGGAAAGCCACGTGGACGATATTGCAAGGCGGCTCAATATTCCCCCGCTCAGGCTCAGGCAGATGAACCTGATGGAGGTAGGCTACAGGGACAGCTTTTCAAAGAACGAGAATTATTTCGACAGCTTTAACCAATGCATCAAAAAGGGCATGGAGTATATTGATTACGACCGCAAGCTGGAGGAATTTTCGCACGACACGGGCGATATTCGCCGCGGCATAGGCATGGCCGTTTTCTGGTACAATACCGCCGTTTGGCCCATTTCGCTTGAAAGCTCATCCTGCCGCATGGTGCTCAATCAGGATGGAAGTGTGCAGCTTCAGCTTGCCGAAACCGAAATAGGCCAGGGCGCGGATACCGCCTTCAGCCAAATGGCGGCGGAGGAGCTGGGCATTCCGCTTAAAAAGGTGCATATAATCTCCGCGCAGGATACGGACGTTACCCCCTTCGGCACGGGCGCATACGCAAGCCGCCAAACCTACGTGGGCGGCTTTGCCGTGCAGCAGACGGCGCGCATAATGAAGGAGCGCATATTGAATTACGCGCACGGGCTTACCCGCATGACGGTTCACAATTTGGACATTGAGGACGGCTATATCATAAACATAAACAACAGCAGGCGGCTGATGAGCCTTGCCGAGCTTGCAACAACCGCGCTTTACAGCCTTGAGCACAGCCAACACATAACCGCCGAAAGCACATATCAGGTAAAATCCAACGCATATTCGTTCGGCTGCTCCTTTGCGGAGGTGGAGGTGGACATTCCGCTTTGCAAGGTTAAGCTTGTGAACATGATAAACGTGCATGACTGCGGGCGGCTTATAAACCCCGCGCTTGCCGCGGCGCAGGTGCACGGCGGCATGAGCATGGCAATAGGCTACGGGCTGAGCGAGCAGCTGCTTTACGATAAAAAAACCGGCAGGCCGCTGAACAACAACCTGCTGGACTATAAGCTTTCCACCACCATGGATCATCCGCACCTTGAGGCGCAGTTCGTTGAAAACTACGAACCCACCAGCGCATACGGCACAAAGGCGTTGGGCGAGCCGCCCGCAACCAGCGGCGCGCCCGCCATACGCAACGCTGTGCTGAACGCAACGGGCGTAGAGATAGACTCCATACCCCTCACGCCGCATATATTGTTTGAACGTTTCCGCGAAGAAGGGCTTATTTGATAAGGAGGGACACACGGCATGTATGACATAAAGGCGCTGTATGAAGCAAGCAGCGTTAATGAAGCAATAGAGCTTATGCGGCAGCACCCCGATGCAAAGCTAATCGCCGGCGGGAGCGACGTGCTCATAAAGCTGCGCGAGGGCAAGCTTGCCGGCTGCGAGCTGGTGAGCATATACGGCATAGACGCGCTGAGGGGCATAAGCATGGACGAGGACGGGACGCTTAGAATACTTCCGCTCACAAGCTTTTCGCACATCACTAAGGATCCGCTTATAAACGAGCATATAAAGGTGCTGGGCGAGGCCGTGGACATGGTGGGCGGGCCGCAGATAAGAAACATCGGCACAATCGGCGGCAACATTTCAAACGGCGTTACCAGCGCGGACAGTGCAAGCACGCTGCACGCATGGGACGCAATAGTTGAGCTTACCTCGGCCGAGGGCGTAAGGCAGCTCCCCATAAGGGAATATTATATAAGCGCGGGCAAGGTGGCGCTCCGCCCCGCCGAGCTGCTTACGGCAATACTTATAAAAAAGGAAAGCTACGCGGGCTATAAGGGGCATTACATAAAATATGCCATGCGAAACGCCATGGATATAGCAACGCTTGGCTGCTCGGTAAACGTTAAGCTGAGCAATGATAAAAAAACTATACTCGATGCACGCATTGCATACGGCGTGGCCGGCCCCGTGCCCATGCGCGTACCTGCCGCGGAGGAAGCCGTGCGCGGCAAGCCCGTTTGCGGCGAAACCGTTGATGCGTTTGCCGGAGCCGCAATGCAGAACATTAACCCGCGCGACAGCTGGCGCGCCAGCCGGGATTTCAGGCTGCATTTGGCGCACGAGCTTGCAAAGCGCGCGCTCACGGAATCGATACGCCTTAGCGGGGGTGAAATATAATGGCACAGACAAAGCTTGTAAAATGCACAATAAACGGCGAATACACGGAAACAATGGTTGACGTGCGCGCTTCGCTTACGGACATGCTGCGCAACGATTTTCGCCTTACGTCGGTAAAAAAAGGCTGCGAGGTGGGCGAATGCGGCGCGTGCAACGTTATAATAGACGGGGAATGCTACAATTCCTGCATATACCTTGCCGTATGGGCGGACGGAAAGAACATACGCACGCTTGAAAGCCTGCTTGGCCCCAACGGCGAGCTATCGGACATTCAGCAGGCGTTCATAGACGAGGCCGCCGTGCAATGCGGCTTCTGCACGCCCGGGTTTATAATGACCGCCGTGGAGATACTCGAATCCGGCCGCCGCTATACGCGCGACGAGCTGAAAAAGCTTTTAAGCGGGCATCTTTGCCGCTGCACTGGCTACGAAAACATAATAAACGCCGTTGAAAAAACAATGAACAAGCGGCTTAGCGAAAGGGAAGGCGAATAATGTATCAACAAACCGCCCAAAGACGGGGCAATTCGGCAAAGCTTGATTTTGTGCTGCTGTTCATATTCATAATGGTGGTGTTTTTCGCGCGGCAGATATCCTCCCTTGCGGCGGCGCTGCCCGCCCCGTTCAACATAATCGTGCAGATATTCCTGCTGGGCGCAATAATAGCGGCGCTGCTGTGGGTATACGAAAAGCGCATATCCTCCTTCCGTTACAGCGTTGTTTACGACCCCGCCGCCAATGCGGAGGGCGAAGAAAATGCGGAACCGCTGCCGTATAAAAAAGGCACGCTCATTTTCGAACGCATGGTGGCAGACAAGGGCAAAATAGTCGAATGCGTAACGCGGGACGAAATAGTCGCCCTGCTCAAGCCCGGCGAAGCCTACCCCGAAGGCATACCCTTCACCCGCGCTGGCGCGCTGAGTACGCTCAATGCAAAAGCCTCGCACACGCTCATATTCCGCCGCAACGGCAAGCTGCACAGCCTGCTTTTCGCCCCGGACGAGGAGTTTTTGAAAAGGATGGAGGAGGCGCGGTAAGGCGCAAACTCCCTCCGTCTTTTGCTTCGCAAAATCCACCTCCCTCGGTGAGGGAGGATTTTTATTAGAGCTTGTAAAACGCACCAAAAGGCTCCCCGGCCGGGGAGCTGGCAATACGCCGTAAGGCGGATTGA
>OWIP01001641.1_pt1 | contig 13379 bp, 12 predicted proteins | sample 1732581 | NCBI WGS metagenome assembly OWIP01 (sample SAMN05065731, study PRJEB22554) | human gut metagenome | biome: ENVO:2100002; feature: ENVO:00000062; material: ENVO:00002003 | host: Homo sapiens | place: USA
TCTACACTTCTAGCTTCGTCGGCAGCGTCAGATGTGTATAAGAGACAGGCTGTGACCCATGAGATCATTCTCTCCTTTTTGGGCCGGGTACAATTGGAAATTATCTCTGATCTTCTGGTGGAAAAATATCAGCTCAACACAACTGCAAAAGAACCTACCGTCATCTATATGGAGAGGCCATTGAAAGCGGTAAGTCACACCATTCATATCGAAGTGCCGCCCAATCCATTCTGGGCGTCCATCGGGCTGTCCGTCACCCCTCTCCCCCTTGGCACCGGAGTGCAGTATGAGAGCAAAGTTTCCGTTGGATACTTGAATCAGAGTTTTCAAAACGCTGTATTGGATGGTATCCGCTACGGTCTGGAACAAGGCGTGTATGGATGGAAGGTAACGGACTGTAAAATCTGTTTTGAGTATGGGCTTTATTATAGTCCGGTCAGCACTCCCGCAGACTTTCGGTCATTGGCACCTATTGTATTGGAGCAGGTGTTGAAAAAGGCGGGGACGCAGCTATTGGAACCATATCTTTCTTTTACACTCTATGCGCCGCAGGAATATCTCTCCAGAGCTTATCATGACGCACCAAAATATTGCGCGAGTATTGAAACGACCCAGGTTAAAAACAGCGAGGTGATTTTTACTGGCGAAATCCCTGCCCGCTGTGTGCAAGAGTACCGCAATGACCTCACCTTTTATACAAACGGGAGAAGCGTTTGTTTAACAGAATTGAAGGGGTATCAAATCGCCAGCGGCGAACCAGTTTTTCAGCCACGCCGCCCAAACACCCGGATTGATAAGGTGCGCCATATGTTCAACAAAATTCTCCCATCAATGATGGACTTATAAAATCCCTTTGGAACAAAGGGCGCACTTCTATACATGGTCTGCGACCATGTATCGTGCGCTCTGCGAGGCTACGGCCCGGACTTCCGAAAGTCCGGGCCGTTTGCGTCGCTCCGCTCCGTACAAGGGGCTGCGCCCCTTGCGCCGCTTTGCGGCTATCCCTGCGCCCTCGCTGGAAAGGTACATCCGCTCTGCGTCTGCACCTTTCCAGCGAGGCTAAAACCGAATACCGTTACCCTTGACCGTTTACCCGACACAGCAGGTAGACGGTCTTTTGTTTTGCCAAGAAGGAGGTCAAACACGATGGACAAGTCACGCGAAGAATTAGAGAAAGAGTATGCTGAGGCCACCGCTAAGTTGGAGCAGTACCAGCACAGAGGCCAGCGGTATGAGAACCGCATCCGCTACTACACCCAAGGCGAAAGGAAGAAGCGAAACCACCGACTTATCACCCGTGGCGGAGCGGTGGAGAGTATCGCCCCGGAGGTGCGCGGCATGAGCGAAAGGGCCTTTTTTCTTTTGATGGAAAAGGTCTTTTCCCTGCCGGAAGTTGCCGCCCTGGTGAGCCAAGCCACTGACCAGCAGGAAAGCGGATAATTGGCCCTGTTCCATCTCCACGTTACCCAGGTCAAACGGAGCGCGGGACAGTCTGTTGTCACGTCCGCCGCCTACCGAGCCGGGGAGAAATTGTATAGCGAATACTATGGCGAGGTCAGCGACTACACCCACAAGGGCGGCGTGGTCTGCACAGACATTCTCCTGCCGCCCCAGGCCCCCAACCAGTACCAAGACCGCGCCACCCTCTGGAACGCCGTGGAGAAGGCCGAGCGCGGCAAGAAAGCCCAGCTTGCATATAGCTTTGACATTGCCTTGCAGAACGAGTTTTCATTGGAGGAAAACATCGCTCTTGCAAGGCAATTTGTTTCGGAGCAGCTTGTGGGCCGGGGCATGATTGCCGACTTTGCCATCCACCAGCCGGACAAGGAGGACGGCGGTATTCCTAACCCGCACTTTCATGTTCTCTGCCCCATCCGGCCCATTGAGCCAGACGGCAAATGGGGGTGCAAGCAGCGCCGCCGCTACCGTCTGGACGAGGACGGGAACCGCATTATGGGAGAGGACGGCAAGCCCCTCTTTGACGCTGTTCCCACTACCGACTGGGGAAGCCCGGAAACACTGGAACATTGGCGGGAGGCGTGGGCCGCTATGGTGAACGCCAAGTTTGAGGAAAAGGGGCTGACCTGCCGCATCGACCACCGCTCCTATGAGCGTCAGGGCCTTGACCTGCTGCCCACCGTCCATGAGGGCGTGGCCGTCCGCCAGATGGAGGCCAAGGGCATCCCCACCGACAAGGGCGATCTGAACCGCTGGATAAAAAAGGCCAACAACATTCTGCGGGATATTCGGAAGAAAATCGCCGGCCTGACGGATTGGATTAAGGCCATAAAAGAAGAATTGAGCAAGCCCCAGGCCCCGACCCTTGCCGCCCTGCTGACCGACTACTATGAGGGCCGGAACGCCGGAGCATGGAGCCGCAACGCCAGGATTGGAAATCTTAAAGGTTTTGCCGAGGCCATCAATTTTCTGACCGAGAGGGGCATCGCTACGCTGGAAGATTTAGAGACCCATATCGCCGCCCAGAGTGAACGAACGGAGGCCATCAACACATCCATGAAAGCGAAGCGTGACCGTCTGAACGAATTGAAGGAACTGCTTCGCCTTGTTGACCTCTACCGAGACACCAAGCCCGTCTATGACGAGTTGCAGGGTATCAAGTGGAAGGGCAAGCGGGAAAAATTCGAGAGGGAGCATGAGAACGAGTTGAGGACGTTCCACATGGCCCGCCGGAAGCTGGACAAGCACCGTTCCCCTGCTGGTAAAATCCCCGTTCATGCGTGGGAACAGGAACAGGCGAGGCTTCACCAGGAGTACACAGCCGAGTATGAGCAGTACAAGCCTATCCAAGACGATTTGCGGCGGCTTCAACAGGTGAAGCGGAACGCCGATGCTGCCATACACCAGCAGGAGCAGACCCAGCAGAAACGCCGGGAGGTGGAGCGGTGAACGGCATTCCCCGACTGACCTACCAGCAGTACCGAGCCGTCCGGCGGCTGGTGCATGACTGCTGCAATTATGACGGCGGCAACTGTCTTGCTCTTGATGACGGCTGGGAGCCTTGTGTCTGCGTCCAGAGTATCACCTATTCCCTGGTCTGTAAATGGTTCCGCGCCGCCGTCCTGCCAACAGACAAGGGGTTGTGTGCCGCCTTGCTCCACCGAGGACAGGCGCGGCCCTGTGCCGAGTGCGGGGCGATGTTCGTGCCGCGCTCCAATCGGGGCAAATACTGTGACGAGTGCGCCGCCAATGTGCGCCGGAGAAAGAAAGCTGCCAGCGAACGGGAACGCCGCAGGCGTGGACATTTAGAGGCTGAAAAGCCTTGCAATCAGGGGGCTTGTGGACAGTCCTCAAAGGGGGACTAATACATTCCCCTTCCCCCACTCCAACGTGGGCGGCAAAATGGCGCTCACGTGGATTAACTTTGATGAATGATGAAAGGAGAGCCTATGACCTACGACCCCAGCATGACGATCACCAGCACCATCCCCGCCCCGGAGGGGAGCGACAGCACCAGCAGAGAGGGCAAGGCCATCCCCCTGCCCGTGATGGCGGGCGGCAACGCTTCACCCGCCCCGGACGTACCGCCACCCGATATGGTAAAGACCGTTGGCGGTACGACCTTTGATATTTATTTCCATTTCAGCCAGACCAGCCGGGAAACCTTTACCGACAAGGTACTGCGCCTTATTCAATCCGATGTTGTAACCTCATAAAAATAATTTACTTTTTTCTCTATCCTTATTGACAAAACCCGAAGGGCAGCATCGCCGTGGAGTGCGGAAAGCTCATGCTCCGCAATGGCTACAAGGTGAAGATATTCAATTCCATCAACTTCAAGAAGTCCCACCATTACAACCCCTTTGCGTATATCCACAGCGAGAAGGATATTCTGAAGCTGGTCACGACCCTCATCGCCAACACCAAGGGGGACGGGAAATCCGGGGACGACTTCTGGCAGAAGGCCGAGACGCTGCTCTACACGGCGCTCATCGGCTATATCCACTACGAAGCCCCCGAGGAGGAACAGAACTTCGCCACGCTCATCGAGTTCATCAACGCCATGGAGGTGCGCGAGGACGATGAGACCTTTGAGAACAACGTGGATCTGGCCTTCAAGGAGCTGGCAAGCCGGGAGCCGAATCACTTCGCCGTGCGGCAATATAAAAAATACAAATTAGCGGCGGGCAAAACAGCTAAGTCGATCAATATTTCCTGCGGCGCGCGCCTTGCGCCATTCGATATCCAGGAGCTGCGGGAGATCACCATGTACGACGAGCTGGAGCTGGACACCCTGGGCGACCGGAAAACGGCGCTGTTTCTCATCATGAGCGACACCGACAGCACCTTCAACTTCCTCATTTCCATGATTTACAGCCAGTTATTCAACCTGCTGTGCGAAAAGGCCGACGACGTATACGGCGGCAGGCTCCCCGTCCATGTGCGCTGCCTCATCGACGAGTGCGCCAACATCGGGCAGATACCGAACCTGGAAAAGCTCATGGCCACCATCCGCAGCCGCGAGATCTCCGCCTGTCTGGTGCTGCAAGCCCAAAGCCAGCTAAAGGCGCTGTACAAGGACAACGCCGACACCATCATCGGCAACTGCGTGCGCCCAGAAGCCGCCAGCGCACAATAAAAACGGCGGCGCGGTAACTACGGGATACCGCCTTTAGCAAGCGGTAGGTAAAAGTATCACGCTCTCTGCCAAAAGAAACGGGAAGAGGAGGCCCACCATTCAGCGGAAAGCAGCCTATTATTCTGCGACTTATCCGAGAAGGGAAACCTGAAGGGGAGTGCAGCATGTCGCCGCCGATATAGGGTACATCGGCCTGCGTATGAAGTTGCTAATCCAAAGCGATTGAATGCGCAAGAATAAAAATCTGTGTACGAGGTACAAAGCGGTAATGCCTGAACGACAGCCAGAGCGGGGGAATCCGTGCCCCACATACGAAAAGGATTGAAACGTATGGTTCCATGTTTCTTGCATTTCGCAGTTATGCAATGAAAACGATACTCATGGAAATGCAACCGCAGGACAGCGGAAAAATGGCAAGAGTCGGTGCCGAAAACACAGAAAGCTCATCCTGTAGATACTAACTGGGGATGACCTAAACCTGGAAACGGGCATGGTCACACAGCTCTCATAGTAGTCCGAGGGCCCTGAAAAGACAGGGATAGCCGTAAAAACGGAAGCGGGAAAGCCGCCTACATGGCGAAGGGGAGCAGCTTATTGAAAATACCAAGAAAGAAAGGAACATGCGAGAGGCATGAGAAATCCAACTGAGGTATTGAAAAGTTTAGCGGAAAAATCCAAGGATGAATTGTACAGATTCAAACGGCTGTACCGAAATCTGTACAACCCGGAGTTCTATTGGCTCGCGTATAAAAACATATACGCCAACGACGGAAGTATGACCGCCGGAGCCGATGGAACGACGATTGATGGCATGAGTAACGAGAAAATCAATGAGATCATCGCGTCTCTGCGAGATCACAGTTACCGTCCAAAGCCTGCAAAGCGGGTCTATATTGCGAAGAAAAACAGCAATAAGAAGCGTCCTCTCGGTATCCAATCCGGGAACGATAAGCTGGTGCAGGAAGTCGTCAAAATGATCCTGGAAAGCATCTATGAACCAACTTTCAGCAACAAATCCCATGGTTTCAGACCCAATAGAAGCTGTCAGACGGCCTTATCGCAAATACAGAAAACGTTCACGGGCGCAAACTGGTTTGTAGAAGGAGATATTCACGCCTGTTTTGACAGTTTCGGCCACCATGTGATCATCGACCTGCTCAGAAAAAGAATCGAAGATGAAATGTTTCTTCAACTGATATGGAAGATGCTGAAAGCCGGGTACATGGAGCAATGGACTTATGAAACGACCTATAGCGGCGTGCCGCAAGGGTCAGGAGTAAGCCCTGTTCTTTGCAATATATATCTGAATGAACTGGACAGATACATGGAACAGTACGCGAAAGCCTTTAACACGCAAACAAGCAGGAAAAGGCTTGCCACGGCATACAGAACCTGTATCGACAGAACATACAGATATAGATGCGAAGGGAACAAGATATGGGACAGTCTAACGCCTGAAGAGAAGAAGAAACGCGCCAAGCACTTGAAAAAGCTGCAAGCGGCTGAACAGGCCATGACACCAACAGTACCGAAAGACACCAGCTACAAGCGCATTCAATACGTGAGATATGCGGATGACTTTCTGATTGGCGTCATCGGCAGCAAGGAGGATGCCGAGAGTATCAAACAAAAAGTGAAGAACTTTTTGATGGATACGCTGAAGCTGGAAATGTCAGAAGAAAAAACAAAAATCACGCATACGGGAGACCGGGCGAGATTTTTAGGCTATGACATTACAGTCTCAAGGAACCAGCAAAAGAAGAAAATGGCAAACGGAAAAACCCAAAGGTGCCAGACAGGTGTGGTAAAGCTTCTCGTACCAAGGGAAAAATGGGTGGGTAAACTGTTTGAATATCAAGCTGTAAAATCCAAGATCAATGAAAACGGCAAAGAGAGATTCGTTGCCTTGCACAGAGGCAAACTGGTGAATAAGAGCGATATAGAAATATTGACAACGTACAACGCGGAAGTCAGAGGGTTGTACAACTACTATTCCATTGCCAATGACGCTTTCAAAATAGGCAGATTCGGCAATGTGATGAAGTACAGCATGTACAAAACCTTTGCGTGCAAGTATAAAACGAACGTGCATGAAATCAAGCGTAAATACTGCGTCAATAACCTGTTCACTGTCGCATATGAAACAAGAAAAGGCATGAATAGCACGACGTTCTACAGGGACGGGTATAAGCGGAAAGAAATGCCGACGAAATTCGACAATGTAAGTGAATTGCCGCAGTATTCCAAGTACCTGAAACCCAATACCCTGAAACAGCGCGTGGAACGGCACACTTGTGAATTGTGCGGAAAAGATTGCAGAAATTTGGAGATTCACCAGGTCAAGAAGCTCAAGGATTTGAAGGGCAGTGCGCCTTGGGTTCTCGCTATGCGGAAGCGCAGAAGGAAAACCCTTGTAATATGCCCGGAATGCCATCAAACGATTCATGGATAAAACCACAAATATGATAAGTGGAAAGCCGTATACATCGAGAGGTGTACGTGCGGTTTGGGAGGGAGTGGAAACTGACCTTTAGCCCAAGGCAGTGGAAGCTTACCTCATGACAGCTCCATCTTTTTGGGAGGCAAGGAGCCCGGTACGCTGAAGGAGCTGAATCAGGCGCTGGGGAAAGAGACCATCGACACCTTCAATACCGGCGAGAGCCGTGGACGGGAGGTTTCCCACAGCCTGAACTATCAGAAGCTGGGCAAAGACCTTGCCACGATAGATGAGCTGGCGGTGCTGGACGGCGGCAAGTGCATCTTGCAGCTTCGGGGCGTGCGCCCCTTCCTCTCGGATAAGTACGATATCACCCGTCACCCTAATTATAAGTATCTGTCGGACGCGAACCCAAGGAACGCCTTTGATATCGAGAAATACCTCTCCACAAGGCTGGTGCCGAAAGCGGATGAGGTCTACGAGGTGTTCGACGCGGGCCGCGTCTGAGCGCACAAGCCCGCCGCCAACCGCGCGGCGGCTTTTCATATAGATACGGATGAGAAAAGACGCTTCCTCGCTTGCAGGGTCGGAACGAATCCACGAACTAAAATTTGAAAGGAGAAGCCGGAATCGGGGCTGCATTGCAGCTTTCGCTCCGGCTCCTGCTGTATCCGCGAGATTTCAACACAACCAACACCCAATGATTCCGGCAACACAAATATGGAATTTTTCAACTCTGCTGTCGGCGTTCTTCAAACTTTGGTTATTGCCCTTGGCGCAGGTCTCGGCATTTGGGGAGCCATCAACCTCTTGGAAGGCTACGGAAACGACAACCCCGGTGCAAAATCACAGGGCATGAAACAGCTCATGGCGGGCGGCGGCGTGGCGCTCATCGGCGTCATTCTCGTTCCCCTGCTCAAGGGCCTGTTCGGTTAATCGCCCGCATAAATCCTTCGCGGCGTCCGCCCCTCGGGGCGGGCGCTGCGGGAAAGGAGGGTAAAGCCCATTGGATTTGATATGGCAGAAATTCACCGAATGGCTGAAGGAGCTGCTGATCAGCGGCATCATGGACAACGTGAACGGACTGTTTGACAACGTGAACAGCCGCGTGGCGGGCATCGCCGGACAGGTGGGCGCTACGCCCCAGGGCTGGAACAGCGGCGTCTACGGCATGATCCGAACGCTGTCGGACAATGTGATTTTGCCCATCGCGGGCGTTGTCCTGGCATTTGTCATGACGCTGGAGCTGATCCAGCTCATTACGGAAAAGAACAATATGCACGACGTGGACACCTGGATGTTCTTCAAGTGGATATTTAAGACCGCCTGCGCCGTGCTCATCGTCACCAACACATGGAACATCGTCATGGGCGTGTTCGAAGCTGCTCAGAGCGTCGTCAACAGCGCGTCGGGCATCATCATATCGGACACGTCCCTGACGTTCAACGAGCATATCGCGGGATTTGAAGCAGCGCTTGCGGAAATGGAGGTCTGGTCGCTGCTGGGACTGTGGCTGGAGTCCGTGGTCGTGCATCTTTCCATGTGGGCGCTGACCATCTGCATTTTCATCATCTGCTACGGCAGAATGATCGAGATCTACTGCGTGACCTCCATCGCGCCCATCCCCATGGCGACCATGGCCAACCGGGAATGGGGGCAGATGGGCCAGAATTACCTCAGAAGCCTGCTGGCGCTGGGGTTTCAGGGCTTCCTCATCATCGTCTGCGTGGCGATTTACGCGGTGCTGATCCAGAACATCGTGGTGGAGAGCAGCGTCTCGGCGGCCATATGGACGTGCATGGGGTATACGGTGCTGCTGTGCTTCACGCTGTTTAAGACGAGCTCCCTTGCCAGGAGCCTGTTCCACGCTCACTGACGGAGGTGATGAAATTTGGCATACGTTCCCGTACCCAAGGACTTGAACGCGGTGAAAACCAAGGTCATGTTCAATTTAACAAAACGGCAGATTCTGTGCTTTGGCGGCGGCGCGCTCATCGGCGTACCGCTTTTCTTTCTGCTCAAGGGCCATATCGGCAGCAGCGCGGCGGCTCTTTGCATGATGCTGGTCATGCTGCCCTTCTTCCTGCTGGCCATGTATGAAAAGAACGGTCAGCCGCCGGAGAAGCTCATCCGCAACATCGTGCAGGTGTGCTTCCTGCGCCCCAAACAGCGCCCGTACAGGACGAACAATTTCTACGACCTGCTGAACCGGCAGGATATTTTGGATAAGGAGGTCTACGCGATTGTCCACAAACAAAACCCCCGCAAGAAAGCTCACACGAGCCGAGCGAAAGCAGATCGACGCGGCGATTGCAAGAGCAAAGCGTCAGGATAAGCGAAAGAAGTCCGCCCAGGACAGCATCCCCTTTCAGCGGATGTACCCCGACGGCGTGTGCCGCGTGACGGACAATTACTACACGAAAACCGTGCAGTTTCAGGATATCAACTACCAGCTCAACCAGAACGAGGACAAGACCGCCATTTTCGACGGCTGGTGCGATTTCCTCAACTATTTTGATTCCTCCATCCGCTTCCAGCTCTCCTTCATCAACCTCTCCGCCACGCGGGATACCTACGCCCGGCGCATCGCCATCCCCTTGCAGGGCGACTGCTTCGACAAGCTCCGCACCGAGTACACCGGGATGCTGCAAAGCCAGCTTGCCAGAGGCAACAACGGGCTTATTAAGACCAAATACCTGACCTTCGGCGTGGAGGCGGACAGCCTGAAAGCGGCAAAGCCCCGATTGGAGCGCATCGAGACGGATATCCTCAACAACTTCCGCCGTCTGGGCGTGACGGCGGAGATCCTGAACGGAATGGAGCGCCTGCGCCTGCTGCACGGGATGCTCCACATGGACGAGCCGCAGCTCTTCCGCTTCTCCTGGGACTGGCTGGCTCCCTCCGGGCTGTCGGTGAAGGACTTCATCGCGCCCAGTGCCTTCGAGTTCAAGACCGGCAGCAGCTTCGGCGTGGGCAGCAAGACCGGCTGCGTATCCTTCTTGCAGATTTTAGCCCCCGAACTCAACGACCGAATGCTGGCGGATTTTCTCGATATGGAAAGCTCCCTTATCGTCAGTATGCACGTCCAGTCCGTGGATCAGGTGAAGGCCATTAAGACCATCAAGCGCAAGATCACCGATTTGCAGAAGATGACCATTGAGGAGCAGAAAAAGGCGGTGCGCTCCGGCTACGATATGGATATTATCCCCTCCGACCTTGCCACCTACGGCACGGAGGCGAAAAAGCTCTTGCAGGAGCTGCAAAGCCGCAACGAGCGTATGTTCCTTTTGACCTTCCTTGTGGTGAACGTGGCGGACAACAGGCAGCGCCTCGGCAACAACGTCTTTCAGGCGGGCTCCATCGCCCAGAAGTACAACTGCCAGCTCACGCGGCTGGACTTTCAGCAGGAGGAGGGCTTCATGAGCAGCCTCCCCTTGGGGCTGAACCAGATCAAGATCCAGCGGGGGCTCACCACATCCAGCGTGGCGATCTTCGTGCCGTTTACCACCCAGGAGCTGTTTCAGGACGGCAAGGAAGCCCTCTACTGCGGGCTGAACGCCCTTTCCAACAACCTCATCATGGTAGACAGAAAGCTGCTTAAAAACCCGAACGGGCTATATCATAAAGGAACGGGGACACCCCGAAAAACACAGGCGAGAGCGCCGTTTGCGGCACAGACGGACAGAGAGCGGAGAAAACGGGCGGAGCGGAAAAACATTCAAAAAGTTTTCGGAACCGGTTCCGATTTACACCCCGTTTTTCTCCTATTTGTGAGAGGGCGTTTTCGGACAGCGCAAGCGCCGGACTGCCCTGTCAGAAAACAGGAGAGGAGTTTTGCCACATTCTACACCAACCGACTGCAAAATTCAATGCGGAAAGGAGCCGCCGCATGAAAAACGAAAACAGGAACAGGGAACTCCACGCACTCGACGGCGGGTGCGGACAGTTTACAAGGCACATCGGCTCCACCACCTACCTTGTGACCGTCCGTTTCAGCGGAAAGGGCAAGGAAACGCTTGAGGACAAAATTCTGCGCCTGATCGAAAAGGAGGCGAGGAAAACTGCCTGACCCCGTATGTGCCGCAAAGGAGGCGTTGAGCCGGAAAGAGGGAAGCATGAACAACGAAAAACTGACAATCCTTTATGAGCGGTTGAGCCATGAGGACGGGCGGGAAAACGAGAGCCTGTCCATTGAGAACCAAAAAGCCTATTTGGAGGAATACGCCCTCCGAAGCGGCTTCAAAAACCTCGTCCACAGGACGGACGACGGCTGGAGCGGGACGCGCTGGGACAGACCGGGCTTTTTGCAGGTGACGGAGGATATTTCGCGCGGCAGCGTGGGGCAAATCCTGATAAAGGATATGAGCCGCCTGGGGCGTGACCATCTGCGCGTGGGCTTGTTTCTGGAACAGCTTCGGGAGATGAACGTCCGGCTGATCGCCGTTGCGGAGGGCATCGACACCGCCAAAGGCGAGGACGATTTTATGCCCTTTCGCAATATCCTTGCGGAGTGGCACGCAAGAGACACCAGCCGCAAAATCCGGGCGATATTCGGCGCGAGGACGGCGGCGGGAAACCACGTTACGGGCGCATTGCCCTACGGCTACCTCCACGACCCGAAAGACCGCCAGAAATGGATCGTAGACGAGGAAGCCGCTCCCGTTGTAAAGCGGATATTCCGGAGCGTGATTGCGGGAAAGAACATCGCAAAAATCACGGAGGAACTGACCGCCGAGCGGATACTGACCCCCAACGCACATTGGAAAAGCATCGGCGAAAGGACGAGCCGCGGGGCGCACAATGCAGACCCGTATAAATGGTCGAGCGCCACCGTCATCAACATCCTCAAGAAAGAGGAATATATGGGCTGGAAAGTCCTGAACAAGACGGGAACGGAAAACTATAAATCCAAGCAGCGGAAACCCACCCCCGAAAACAGGCTTGTATTCAAGGACGCGCACCCGCAGATCATTGACGAAGAAACATGGAATATCGTTCAGCGGCTGCGGGGAACGAAGCGGCGTGTTTACAAGCCGGACGGAGAGCCAAATCCTCTGACGGGCGTTCTCTATTGCGCCGACTGCGGCGCAAAGATGTATCACAAGCGGGGAGCCTCCGGGCGACCCGACCACCCCCACCATGAGTATGTGTGTTCCGGCTACCGCCACTATTCCAAGTCCTGCACCTGCCATTATATCCGCGTGGAAGTCGTGGAGCAGCTGATACTGGACGCGATACGGCGGGCAAGCAGATACGCCATTGAAAACGAAGCCGCATTCATTCAGCGTGTGCGGGAGGAAGCGGCGCTGCAACAGGAAGCGGCGGTCAGGGAGAGCCGCAGAAAGCTGACAAAGGGCAAACGCCGCCGCGAGGAAATCAGCCGCCTGATCAAAAAACTGTACGAAAGCTACGCCGCCGATAAAATTCCCGAAAACCACTTTTCCGAACTGCTGGCGGGCTATGACGCAGAGCAGAAAAGCCTCGATGCGGAGCTTGAACGGCTGCAAGCCGAGATAGACCGCTACAACACCGACAGCGTGAGAGCCGACAGGTTTTTGGAGCTGGTAAAGCGGCACACGGAGTTTACCGAGCTGACCCCCACCCTTTTGAATGAATTTGTGGAAAAGGTGGTCGTCCATGAAGCCGTCAAAATCGAGGGAAAGCGGACGATGCAGGTGGACATCTACCTGAATTTTATCGGCAAATTCGACCTGCCGGAGCAGGAAGCGGCACAGGCGGCAACGCCCGAAAAGAAAAGGAAGAAGAAGCTGCGCCGCGAGATGAGCGAGGAACAGCGGGAAATCCTGCGCAGGCGGGACAAGGAGCGGTACGCAAGGAAAGTAGCCGCAAAGAAAGCCGCCGAGGAAACAAGGAAAGCCGCGCTCTTTGTGGCAAGGCACCCGGTAGGCGTACTGATTGCGATTGCCGCGCTGCTTTTGTTCATCATCATTTTTGCGGGGCTGTCCTCTTGTTCCTCTATGTTTTCCGGCGCGGTCAACGGCGTTGTGGGGACTTCCTACACATCGGAGGACAGCGACCTTGTGGCGGTGGAAAACAACTACGCCGCTATGGAAAACGAGCTGCAAGCAGAGATTGACAACATCGAAAGCACCCACCCCGGCTACGATGAATACCACTACGACCTTGACGCTATCGGGCATAACCCCCACGAATTAGCGTCCTATCTGACCGCGCTTTTGCAAAGCTACACCCCGCAGAGCGCACAGGCAGAAATCGAGCGTATCTTTGATATGCAATACACCCTCACGCTGACCGAGGAAGTGGAGGTACGCTACCGCACCGAAACGAGGACGGACAGCGAGGGAAACACCTACACCGTGGAAG
>OWIP01001650.1_pt1 | contig 13325 bp, 9 predicted proteins | sample 1732581 | NCBI WGS metagenome assembly OWIP01 (sample SAMN05065731, study PRJEB22554) | human gut metagenome | biome: ENVO:2100002; feature: ENVO:00000062; material: ENVO:00002003 | host: Homo sapiens | place: USA
ACGAGATAGGCTCCGGTCTCGTGGGCTCGGAGATGTGTATAAGAGACAGAAACATCCTTTTCGCGGTTTGTCTCGTATGTGCTGCCGGAGGCCGTAAGGTCCGCCCACGGGGAAATGGCTATTATTCCGCAGGGCAGCGGCAGCGAAAGCTCCTTCAGCTTTAAGCACAGTGCAAAGCACAGCCCGCCGCCCGCGCTTTCGCCGCAGAGCATTATATGCTCCGGCTTATAGCCCTTCTGCCGAAGGTAGTTATATGCTTCCAGCGCGTCCTCCACCGCCGCAGGGTATGGGCTTTCCGGCGCCAGCCTGTATGCCGCAGCAAACACGCGCACGCCTTCCTCGTCCGCAAGCGTTGCGCCAAAGCCCTTTGCGTAGTCAAGGTCTCCGCAGGTGTATCCCCCGCCGTGCAGGTAAAGTATAACGCCCTGCCTGCGCTCGTCCTTGGGTATTATCCACGCGCCTTCAAAGTTTGCGAAGGCATGATCGCGCGTGATCACGTCCTTCCTGTGTATGGCTTCCATCAGCTCGCCCAGCTTATCCTGCCCGCGGCGTATAGTTTCCAGCGAACAGTTAGCCACCAGCGGTTTGAAGAAGTTCAATTGAGAGTGAACCAGTTTTGCCGGCAGACCCATAGTAATCTTTCCTTTCGTTGCCATAAAGCATTTTTCATGCTGAATTTATATTATACCATGGTTATGCGCAAAAACAAAAACAGCTATGCGGCAAGAATGTAAAAAAGATAGCACTTGCAAAAAATGTTGCGCAAAAGCGGACAGCCCATGCCGGACTGCCCGCTGTTTTACTTCAGCTTAAATTATATGCTTTCGGGAACGCGGCTGTTTATGCGCGCGTAAAGCTCCGCCACTATTTCCTTGGTGCGCTGCATGGCGCATTCAAGGGGAACGTCCTCCTTTATGGTCTTGTCCCTTGTAACTATTTCAACCACGCCGCGGTCAAGCGTCTTGGGCGATATTACTATGCGCACGGGGCTGCCCAAAAGGTCTGCATCCGAGAACATGAAGCCTGCGGACACGGTGCGGTCGTCAAACAGCACTTCGTAGCCTTCGTCCATAAGTGACTTATAAAGCTTATTGGCTTCCTCCTTAACGTGCGCCTGATCCGCACGCAGGGCGCATATCTCTATTTCCCAAGGGGCTATTGATATGGGCCATACCGGGCCGTACTGGTCATGATGCTCCTCGCACACGCTGGCCATCAGCCTGCCCACGCCTATGCCGTAGCAACCCATTATGGGGTTGACGCGGTTGCCCTTTTCATCGTCATAGGTCATGCCCATGGATTCGGTGTAGCGGCGGCCAAGCTGGAATATGTTGCCGACCTCTATGCCGTTTTTAATGGTAAGCGAATGCTTGCCGCACTTGGGGCATACGCCGCCCACGGTCGCCTTGGCAACGTCCACATATTCGGCATTAGGCACGTCCCTATCCATGTTGAGCCCTGTGAAGTGGTAGCCTTCTTCATTCGCGCCGCATATAAGGTTCCTTGTGCCTTCAAGCGAACGATCGTACACCACGGTTATGCCCTTGGCGGGGTTTACGGGGCCTATCGCGCCCGCAACAAGGCCGGCGTGGTCTATTTCAACGGCGGGATGCACCTCCGCCTTAAGATAGTTCCTCAGCTTGGTTTCGTTCACCTCAAGGTCGCCGCGCACGAATACAAGCACATAGCTGTCGTCCTCGTTGCGCTGATAAACAACGGCCTTGGCGCTCTTTTCCGCGCTGCCGTGCAGGAAGCTGCACACATCCTCAATGGTCTTGTTGTCATACGTTGCAACCTTTTCAAGCGGGGCCATGGCTTCATCGGGGTCGTTATGCACTATGCAGTCCGCCGCCTCCATGTTCGCGCGGTAGCCGCACTCCGGGCAAAGAACGATGGTATCCTCGCCTATATCGGTAAGCAGCATGAACTCGTGGCTAACCTTGCCGCCCATCATGCCCGAATCGGACGCAACGGCAACGACCTCGGGTATGCCTACGCGGGCATATATGCGCTCATACGCGCGGTAGCAGCGCTTATAATACCGCTCCAGATCCTTCTGCGAGGTATGGAACGAATAGCCGTCCTTCATTGTAAATTCGCGCACCCTTATAAGGCCGCCGCGGGCACGGGGCTCGTCGCGGAACTTAGTCTGTATCTGATATATCATAAAGGGGTACTTTTGATATGTGCTCGCCACGTTCATGGCCATATGCACGGCCGCTTCTTCATGAGTCATGCCAAGCACCATATCCGCGCCGCTCCTGTCCTTAAAGCGCAAAAGCTCCTTGCCGACGCTTTCCCAGCGTCCGGAAGCCTGCCAAAGCGTTGCGGGCATAGTAACGGGGAACAGTACCTCCTGCCCGTCTATCCTGTCCATCTCCTGGCGCAATATCGCCTCTATCTTATTATGTATACGCCGCGCGGGAGGCATAAGGGAATATATGCCGTTGCCCACCTGCTTAATATAGCCGCCCCTTACCATAAGGTTTTGGCTTTCTATTTCCGCAACCCTGTCCTTATACCTTTCGCCTAACAGCTCGCTGACTTTCATGTTTCACCTTTCCTATCCGCCTAACGGGATAACGCCGTTTTTGTCATACCCTGCATTATACCACGCGCGCGGCAAAAAACAAACATTTTAGGCAATATTGTTGACTATTGCGCAAGCATTTTTTATAATATGCTTTCGCATCACTATCATCAGTTGAGGAATGTGCCATGTATCGTGACCTTACGCGCGGGAGCATATCCCGCTCGCTCATTCTGTTTGCGCTGCCAATGATGGCGGGCAATATGCTGCAGCAGTTTTATAACATTGCCGATACGCTTATCGTATCCCGTGCGCTTGGCGCAAACGCGCTTGCCGCGGTTGGTTCGGCCTATACGCTCATGACGTTTCTCACTTCCATATTCCTGGGGCTGAGCATGGGTTCGGGCGCGCTTTTTTCGATATACCGCGGGCGGAACGATTCTTCTTCGCTGAGATCAGGCATATTGCATGCCTTCATTCTCCTCCTTTCAATAACCGTGCTTATTAACGCCGCAGTATACGCCTTCATGGAGCCTATACTCTTGTTCCTGCGCGTGCCAGACGCCGTGCGCGGCGGTATGCGCGAATATTTGGCAATTATATACGTTGGGCTTATTGCGACCTCGCTTTACAATTATGTTTCCTGCCTGCTGCGCGCGCTTGGCAATTCTTCCGTGCCGCTGATTTTCCTTGCGATATCCGCCGTGCTGAACATTGCGCTTGACTTGATATTCGTGTTGGTATTCAGTTGGGGCATTGCGGGCGCAGCTTGGGCAACGGTTATTGCGCAGTACGTTTCAGCGGTGGGCTTATGCCTGTATGTGCTTTTCAAATGCCCGGAGCTTATCCCAAGGCACGAGGATATGTGCTTCAGCAAGCCTATACTGAAGGATATATTCAGCCTGTCCTCCCTCACCTGCCTTCAGCAGTCCGTAATGAACTTCGGCATACTTATGGTGCAGGGGCTTGTAAACAGCTTCGGCGCTACGGTAATGGCCGCGTTTGCCGCCGCGGTTAAGATAGACACATTCGCCTACCTTCCCGTACAGGACTTCGGCAACGCTTATTCCACATTCGTTGCGCAGAACCATGGAGCGGGCGACCATGGGCGCATACGCGCGGGCACGAAGCAAGCATTTATTATAAGCACGGCGTTCAGCGTGGCAATATCGGCGCTGGTGTTCGCATTTGCCCGCCCGCTGATGCTTATATTTATTGACGCAAACGAAACAGCCGTGCTGCTGGCGGGAATAAAATATCTTCGCATAGAAGGCGCGTTCTATTTCGGTATAGGCTGCCTTTTCCTGCTGTATGGCTATTTCCGCGCTGTGCAGCGGCCAGCGATGTCCGTTGTGCTTACGGTTATATCGCTGGGCACGCGCGTGGCGCTTGCGTATATACTTTCCGCAAAAATAGGCGAAATAGGCATATGGATGGCAATACCCATAGGCTGGCTGCTGGCGGACGCGACTGGTTTGATTACAATGTTCAAAAGCAGGCGTTTACAAAAGCAATAAAGGCGGGTAAACTATAGCTATAAACGCTGAACGGGGTGAATATTATGAGCAAAGTTGAAACGCTTGTATCTCAATATAAAAACGAACTTAAATACGCCGGCCCATTCTATATTTCGCACGAGGGCTTCGGCGCGGCGCCGCTGGGGCAGATAGACTACCCTGCGCTTTCCATGGCCTTTGCCGAATGGCTTGACGCGCGCGGGATACTGCCGGAAATAGTGGGCTGGAGCAACAAAACCGGCTTTTGCGGCGCAGACGCCGCGGGCTATGCCGCCGCATTCCCCGCAAACGAAAACGGCCTTGTAGCCGCGCTGAGCGAGCTTGAGACCGCCATATGGGACGAATTTTGCAAAGAGAGCATCTGGGACGAATGTATATACGATTCCCAAATGCCGGACGAGGGCTAAAGCAGCAGGGTTAATGCCATCTTGAATATTCCGCGCCAAGGCTTTGCAGGCGGGCTATTCGTTCATCCTTTCCCGGATGCTTTGAATACAGCGCCTTCAAAATGCTGCCGGGCGGCGCACTGTCCGCCAGATTATCCAGCGCCCATGCAAGCTGCCCGCCAAAGCCCAGCTTATATGCGAACTCATCGGCAATGAATTCGTTTCTTCTTGCCGACCACATTAAAAACAGCATACAGAACTTTGTCCACGCAAAAACGCTAAGCGCGGCAATGCTGCCGAAAAGCCCTATCAGGCAGCCTGCGCCGCTTTTTCGCGTACCGATCGCAGCAAGCCCGAATATTCCAGATATTGCCCATGCAGCAAGCTTAAGTATCAGCAAGAAAATGGAAACCACTGCGTTTGCCCCGCCTATGAGCAGCTGTATTTCGGAATGGCGGTTCGCAATGTGCCCAAGCTCGTGCGCAAATATGCCCATTATCATTTCGTCCGGAAGATCAAGAAGTCCCTCCGTAACGCCAATAGTCCTCCTGCCGAGCGCGTATGCGTTTACCCCGCTGCCCGGAACTATTTTCAGGCGAAGCGAATCCGCCATATTCGGCGCTTCGCGCTTCGCCCTTCCGTATACTATTTCAAGCAGCGGTATCAGCTTTATCTTCATATCGCGGCGCTTTATGTCCCTCGCACTGGCAAATATGCAAAGCGCCCATTCTCCGACGGGAGAAAAGCCGATCGCTACCGTTATAACATAAACGGCAAGCAATATCATCCCCCCTGCCGGAGTAATACTGTACGGATAAAGCAGGCCTATGATCACAGACAAATTCAGCGCAAAGAATATAAACGTGCCTATATTGCTGAGCCTGAATACCTTGGCCAATGTATCCTTAAATCCCATTTCCCCGTCCTTTCCGCCGCTTGTCAGCGTATCGCCGGGCTATTTATCCTGCCCGCCGTTTTGGCAGTATTGCCTGTATTCTTCGGCCAGCTGATCGTAAAATGCGTGATAATCCCCCGGCCAGCTATATGCGTTCGCGTCATTCGTACTGTCCTGCGAATGGCCGCTTGCAACATCCAGCTCATAGCCGCACTGTTCCAGCATCGCCGCCCTATGCCGAGAGAGCGTATTATTAAGCCACTCCCCGTCTGGAACTCCGCGTTCCATCAGCGCCTCTTTATAATTGTCTATCATCACATCTGTGCTTTCCACATTGCGCTGCCACATGTTATCGGTCATTTCCCGCGAATAATGCAGGGTAAAGCCGCCTTCTTCCGCCTGGTCCTGCGCCGCGCCGCCAAAGTCTGCCTGCGTACCCGCGCCCTGCGGCGCATTGCCAAAGGAGCCCTGCGCTGCGCCGTTCAAATTTGTCTGCTCGTATTCCTCCACCGCCCGCAGTATTTGTATCATGTCCTTTTGGCCTTTAAGAAACACGAGCTGAATTTTCTTGAGCGACGATACGCTTTCGTTTATAACATCGCCAAGCTCCCTGAATTTGTTATCGTTCCATCGGCCGCCAAGCTGCCTGTACTGCGACAATATGGTTTTGTATGCGCGCTCCACCTCTTCGGCAGCCACCGCAAGCATGGTCAGCTGCCTTCTTAATTCATCAGACGAAACAGAAACCGATGGCATTATTCGTTACCCCCTATAACAGAATTCAGGTGTATATGAAGCTCCTCTGCGGATGGGAAAACATACGGCTTCACCTGGAATGTATTCTTGATCGAATCGGAATAATACACCGTGTTATGCTTAAGTGACTTTACCGATATATTCTCTATCAGCGATTCGGCATCGCTGTCGTTAAGCGAGAATACATATCGTTCGGGGAACTTGGAAAGAGTATTTTCCCCAAAGTACATGCATTCCTTAACGCTTTGGAATTCAATACTTCCGATTATGAAGAATATTCCGTAGGCCGTTCCGTCGTCTATCAGCTTAAGCAGCTTGTCCGATACATTCATCGCAGAAGTATCTATTCCCATGCCGAAATCGAACGGATCATCCGGCACTTCCTGAACCGGTGCATCCTCAAGATAATCCGATTCATCTATCGGTTCTCCCTTCAGCATCGACTTGATTATATCCATAAACTGAAGGTTTTTGATCATGATGAATATCTGATCGCCGCTGTTTTTCTTTTTTCTTGCAGTATATATGTCATATACTTCATTGATGCAGCGGATAATGTCTCCCCTGCCGTCAGCCATTGTAAACCTTGAGCCGAAACGCGCGTATTCTTCATAGAAGCGATCGGCCTGAGAAGGACCGAGCAGCCGCTCGCCATCAAAGCAATAGAGCTTGGCGCCATTGTTTTTAAGTATTGCAAGCGAATACAGATTCATAAGATTTTCGGACATACGCTCTCCGCTTCCGCATATCAGCGTATTGTGCTTGCGGCGGCGGTCGAACACTATTCTCAGCGGCGGCGCAACCTTAATAAGCGAGCCTATCTCGACGGCAAGCGGCGCTTCGTCGCCAAGACCAGATGAGCCGAATTCCGTATCCAGCAGAGGCGTTACCTTGCTGCCTTCAAACGTCTGGAGATCGTATTTGTATTCCGTAAGCTCATTGGCGATAATATCAAGGTATTTCTTTTGCGTTGCGTCATCGCAATAAGCCGCCCGGAAGGCTATCAGGTCCTTTTCCGTATATTCCTCGTTCATAACGGCCGTGCCTATCGGCCCTTTCATCATTTTCAATGCTTTCGCATCGTTTCTCTCCGTAAACAGATAATTTGCGTCCCATTCGCCGCATTTCAGGCCTATCCTTATACGCATCTGCTCAATCGTTCCTGTTTCAATCGTAAGATTCGAAATGATTTTTGTGGACTGCGTAGCCATCAACAGGTGCATGCCGTAGGAACGGCCTTCCGTTACTATGCGCTTTGTCAATTCCGCGCAATGGTTCGCCACCTTGCGATTTGTGGAATCGTTATACAGAACCTGAAACTCGTCCATTATTATAAGTATTTTGGGCATTGCCACGCCGGAAAGCTTAACATATTCGCCCAGTGTAGACGCGCCAACAGACTTGAACATCTCGCTTCGCCTGCCAATTTCGCTAACAAGATTTTCAAGTATGCTTTCGCCGAACTCCTGCATTGCATCCAACGCAAGCAGTTTAATATGCGGCAGGCGCTTCGAATCATACACCTTGAATTCAGTACCGCTCTTGAAATCCATTAGATAGAGGTTAAGCAGATCCGGTGAATAATTCAGCATTGCGCTCATAATCAGCGTGTGCAGCAGCGTGGATTTACCCGAACCGGTTGCGCCGGCAATAAGCGCATGATGCGAAGACCCACGGCCAAACGTGATAGGCACTATGTGCTCCCCGTCGCCCACGCCAACGGGTATGGTCAGACCCTTTTCAAGTGTTCTTGAAAACAGCCCGTCATCCAAAATATCCGTGAAAGACAATCCCTTGTTCTTTATCTTTTCGCTCTCCGCTTTATAATCCTCAACAAATTTGTCGATCTCTCTGTACGTCAAAGGCTCCTTTACGGAAATGGGCAGATTAAACGGAAGGAGAGATATCGCTTTATCCGTCAGTTCTATCTGCGTGCAGCTCCGCTTATAGGTTTCCATATATTCATTAACGTTATCATAAGAGGAATAATGCACGCCGCGATTATGGCATATAATTGTATAAACGCCGCACTTTCCGCCGTTTTTGAGTATGTTGTTCAGCATGCTCAATGCTCTTGCGTCAAAGCCGCCCGGGAAATCATATATTACAAGCAGCGTTATGGGCTCCGCCATATTTGGCGTATTGCGGTTATATTCCAAAAGATTGGCAAAGCGGCTGCCGAGCTTTTCCTGAATAAGGCTGTCTATCTGCCGGTTCAATTTATTCAGCCGCTCGTAAATATCATCCGCGTTCGAATAGATATTGTCGTCAAATACGTCCGGGCAGGCCTTCTTGAAGCCGAGGAACGGCGTTACGCTTCCGCCTTTTTTCTCGGCATCGAATATTACAACATCGGTCTTCGTAACCGGCAGTGCCGAAAGGAAGCTCCATATAACATTATGCGTAAACGCAGCCGCATTTCCCGCCCGGCTTTCGTCAAAGGACAGCAGCAGGTTCGCAGATTGACTTAAATCAAGCGAAAGCGGAAGCATTATGCGCCCATTCGGTGCCGCAAAGCTGCTTTTGATCTTTTCGCAGCCGAAGCAGTCCGCAAACACATCCTGCGGATACTGTGTTTGGCCTATTATCACCTGCTCCGGATACACGTTGGCCGCCTGCGGAACGTGCCCGTAGCCATTGTCATAAGCGCTCGCTGCATCGCAAACGTCCTTTATGCTTTGCTCAAGCGCCGCTTCATCCCGGCTGTCCACCAGCCGCTTTATGATCGGCGGGAAAGCGATGCCACGGTTCTTTATGCTTTCGTTAATAAGCAAATACTTTGAAAAGAAAGCGTTGAATTCGTTTCGCGGCGGCATTGCGCAGCACGTTAAATCAAGCCCTGATGCAGTGAATTTGGTGTTTCTCTGCTGTATAAAAGCGCAGGCCTTTCTTGTTTTCGCAATATGGTTTATGTATTCTTTTGAGTAAACATTCGAAGATATTTCGCCGCTTTCGGTAATGGCAACATATATCCCGCACTGCGGCCCGTGAACAATAATGTTTTCAAGAGCAGAAAGCAGATATTCATCAAAGCCCTTGGGAAAATCAAAAACCGTAAGAAGTTCGACACGGCATTCGCTGTTTGGATTATCCTTTGCGTATCCGAAAACAGATGCATACTGAGTTCCCAAAACATCCTGAGAAATACGCTCTACCTCTTCGTTCAGCGCCCGTATTTTTGCGGCAGCCGCTTCGTAGTTTGTATAGAACTGGCCGTCAAAAAGCTCCGGCATTTTCTTCCTCGCGTCGAAATAGGGCGCTGCGCTGTTGCCATGGTTTTCGCAGTCTATCACGCTAAGTTTAAGCTTTGATACCTGCACGGATGACAAGAATGAAAACATTATTCCGTGTATAAGCTGCTTTACCGGCTCCGAGCCGGTTCCGTCCGTCTTAATATAAAATGACAAATGGGACGTAGTCGAGCATATCAGCGGAAACTTGATGCTCCCGTCGCTTATGATCGCATTGCATTTTTTGTTTATGATCTTGTTTATCGCATCCGACTTAATAAAGTCGGCTATCGGATAATCCACAATCGCCGCAGCAAGCATACTATTGGCGACCGGAACGGCGGAATTGACCTTGCCGAATGAATCGCTGAATTTATTCAGCGCCTCCCTCATTCTGTTAATAAGCGTTTTGGGAAGCAGCTTGTCAAACTCAGCATCCGCTTTCATTGCAAAGCTGGCCATGTTATGCTCATATTCCGTCGCCAAGGCTTCTATTTCCAAATGCTGCGTCGCTTCAAGCTTTTCCCTCTGCGCTTTATATTCGGAGTCCATGTCGGCGATCGTTTCGGCCGTTATCTCCGGCATTGCGGAGCCAATCTCAGTCACAAACGCATCCACCGTGTTGAGCAGGATTATCAGTTCCTCGTACTCCTGTTTGCGTTTGCTTGAGAACAGATAGTTTAACCCGTTTATAAGGCTTGGGAGTATATCGGTGGAGTACTTGCGGCTCAAATCCGAATAGCGATGCTTAATTTGATCGAGTGCTTTAAAATAATCGCCGTTGGAATCATATTTTCTGTCTTTCACACCGGCAAGCTCAAGCTCTTTTTTCTTTTTGGTTTTTACATAGTATTTGTCTGCATGCGAAAGCTGCTCATCGAGCGCATGCATTTCCCGCTTGATCCTTTTTGCCTCATTTATCATATTCTTGGATCTTGCCTTGGTGTTTTCAATTGCGTTTTGATGATCGGAATCAAGCTTGCGCATTATATCGCAATGATTCTCCTTCATTTTCACTTCCTTGACGCAGTACAGCTTTTGCATGTTCAGTGCAAAGCCGTCCGTTTTGTCAATAAGTGCGTTCATATCCTGTATCAGCCGAAAAGTTTCCTGATATGTCATGGGTATGAGTTCCATAGATACCTCCGTCGCACTTTCCTGTTTTTGCTTTTAATCCGCACAAAAACTATTTTTCTTCCGCTTCATACATGCATATTCCGTCGCCCTTGCATTTTTTTCTGTTGTAGCAAACCACCAGTGACGTTGTTACCTGAAGCGGATAGCTGAATATTTCAACCATTTCTCCGCCGATCTTTGGGTTATCGGTATTGCATATGATTGTATATTGCGCAAGGTTGTTCAAAAGGCGCGGAATATAGTCCGGATCAGTGGAATTGAGTATATCGATTATCAGCTTTATGCCTATCGTGGTAATAAAATTGATATCCACCGAAATACCGGGCTCAAATTTCATTCCCTCTGTGTTTTCCTGATTAGAATATATGTGATGATTGGCCTGAGCCCTTGCGGAAATGTTTCCCCCATCGCCAAGCGCGCATTCGTAGCATGGCATTCCCCTGCCGGGAATATGATAGAATATCTCTCCCGCGTATGCCCTTTCCCAGAAGCCTATGGACAGGAAAGCCGCCGAATAGTAAATGCTTATCCGGTTGGCATAAACGTCCGCATCCCTGTTATCCGCACATCCTACGAATATCGTTTGATCAGCCGTACAGAATTCATCAAGCATTGCCTTGGGAATGTTTTGAACTATCCCTTCAAAGCGGATGGCCTCAACGTTCGGATTTATGTTTTTCAGTTTTCTCCCCAGCGCATTTACCTTCAGGTCGCCAACGTCCTCGATGCCGCACTGATGCCTGCACACGTTATGGTATTCCACTATATCCGCATCGCAAAGCAGGAAGTGCCCCACGCCGGCTCTTGCAAGCTCCATCGCCACAAGGCTGCCCACTGAACCGCAGCCCAAAATGACCGCCCGTTTATGCGTCATTTTATCGGTTTCCAGTATTCCTTTATTGCGGGAGAAAATGCTTTGATACAGCCCGTATGCTTCAACCTTCAGCTTCTTTCCGTCATAATAAAATTCAAGCTGCTCCCCCGTAAAAACCGCGCAAAACCCCGCCCGTGTTTCAGGGTCTTCGTTCGGCGCAAGAACATCGCACAGATGCTCCCCCCTGTCGCTCAACTGCGCCGGGAAAACATTGAAAATGCTTGTATCTTCAAAATATCTTCCGTAAAGCGCTTTAATATTCCCGTCATGAAGCTGCTCATCGGAAATAAAAACCGTCTTTTCTATTTTTTCGCCAAAAATGCTCTCAATTTCATTCATCGTCAGTCTCTCCGTTTTTAATGCCAGTCAAAAACTTAAGCCAGCCGTTCAAGGCGCCGCCTCCATTCGTATGCGCTGCGCCCGCGTTTTTATCAGGCTGCTTTTCATTTACGGCCTTCGTAAACAATTCCTTGAACAGGCCTGCTTTGTAAAAATAATTCTTACCGCCGTATTCAAACACGCCTTGATCATCTTTTTCGGAATAAGCAAAATACAGCCGTGTTGTCCCCTCCGTTGTGTTCTGAGAAACGGCGGCATATTTCCCGTGCTGCGCTACCGTTACCTCCATCCCCGCCTCATCCGCAAAAAATATTAAATCATCAAGCAGCAGTTCTATAAGTCTGTCCTTGCTCTTTTGTTCATCCATATCCGATTCGGATATCGCGTTCATGCATGCATAGCTATCCAAATATGGGCTTATCATCTTCATAAAACTCGCAAGGCAGGCGGGCTTGCGCTGTTTCTCAGTCTGCTGCATGTCAAAGCCTTTGTATGTGCTCAGTTTTTTCATCAGCGCCTTGAAATCGTCCGGCTTTTTCAGCGCCAATAATCCGGCCGGAAAAAGTTCGTCGCCTACTTCGTATTTTATTTTTGAATACCTGCATGGCTTGTCCACATGATACATCGTAAGTCTGAAATCCGGATCGATATTTACAAGGCCCGATATTGCCCCATGCTCATTGAGCTTGGCATACTTGGCGTTCGTCTCATCGTCTGTTGATGAAAAAATATCGAACGAGCCCGGATGCCTGTGCCAAAGACCGATAAGTTCAAACTTTGAAGCGTATAAATTCGCCGTTTTCCTTATCAGGTGCTGAGTATATGCCCTATCGTACTCAAAGTAAGCAACCTCAAAAACGGACTTGGGCCCCGGATCTATGACCTCGACAACATACCATATGCCGTCTTTATATTTCCCAAGGAACAGCCCGCCAGTTTCTGTCTTAATTTTTTCTGTTGTTTCGGCCAATATAGCTGCGAACGCCCTTGTTGAAAAAACAACCTTCATATTAATACCATCTCGCTTTGCTTCGTTCGGTTCATGCAGGGGCAGCATGCGCTCGAATGCCGGCTGCCCCCCCCTTTATCGGGTTTCTTAATAGTTTCCTTCAAGGGCAAGATCGTCGCCTATTTCGCCGTTCAGCCACATCTCGCAAAGGATTATCCATTTGCATGCCCAGCTAAGGGCGGAAGCGGCAGATGTCGAACGATTTAATCCCGCTTTGAAATATTTTGGGTCTGCCGTGCAGATAAAATATTCCTCGTTCCTTCCGAAATTGTTACGGTAAATATGCGGCAAGCCCAGGCCGAAGCCGTGCGCGGCGGCGTTATCATACGTCCCGTAGGTTTCAAGTATCAGCGGCATCATTTTTTCGGCAAGATCCTTCAGCCGCGGCTGCACCGGCAGTATTTGAACGGAGCCGCCGTATTCGCCGCCCGTCGCATGCGGATGATCGTTTTTGTAGATCAGCATAAGATCCCAAACCATTCCGCCCTCGCCTGCAGGCTGAACCTTTCCGCGCCAGTACAAGCGCCCCGATCCGTCCGGCAGCTGATTTATCTTAAACGACGGAAAAAAGCGCCTCATTGTTTCAACTTCAGCCTTATAAAGCTCCGGATCTCTTTGATACCAGTAAAAAGCCATACAGCCTCCCCTTACG
>OWIP01001654.1_pt1 | contig 13301 bp, 9 predicted proteins | sample 1732581 | NCBI WGS metagenome assembly OWIP01 (sample SAMN05065731, study PRJEB22554) | human gut metagenome | biome: ENVO:2100002; feature: ENVO:00000062; material: ENVO:00002003 | host: Homo sapiens | place: USA
TACACTTCTAGCTTCGTCGGCAGCGTCAGATGTGTATAAGAGACAGGAAATATGTGTATTGTTTAACTCGAATACAGAAAAGGACGATGTCCGATAATTTCAGACACCGCCCTTATAAATTCTGTTGTATCGCCTGTAATTATGCGATTTTTTAGGCTCTGCACCGTTTCAAGCACCATTTGGTGTAAATTTGGTGTATTTGTGTATTTTCAGAGCTTTTTCACAAATGAAGTACATCCCGTTTTGTAAGATAAAACGGTACTTCTTAATAGAGCTTTGCACCTGCCGGAATGTGGTCATCTACCATCAGAAGGTTTAGTCCTTCGTGACCGTCTTCCTCGTGTACTGCTGAAATCAGCATACCCTCGGAATCAATTCCCATCATCTTTCTCGGTGGCAGGTTCACGATAGCGATTGCTGTCTTACCAACCAGTTCTTCCGGCTCGTAATAGTCGTGAATACCGCTTAAAATCACACGGTCTTTGCGTTCTCCGTCATCTAATGTAAACTTCAGAAGCTTCTTTGACTTCGGTACTGCTTCACAAGCTAAAATTTTAACTGCACGGAAATCAGATTTTGCAAATGTATCGAAATCTACCATTTTTTCAAAGATTGGCTCAATCTTCACATTAGAGAAATCAATCTTTTCAGACTCAGTTTTTACATTTTTTTCAGGTGCTTCAGAAGCTGTATTATTTACATCATTTTTCTTATTTACACCATCTAATGACTTCATTGTCGGGAAGAGAAGTACGTCACGGATTGCCTGTGAATCTGTAAGCAACATTACCAGACGGTCGATACCATAACCGATACCACCCGTTGGCGGCATACCGATCTCCAAAGCATTCAGGAAATCTTCATCTGTATGCTCTGCCTCATCATCACCTGCGGCTGCGTTTGCATCCTGTGCGGCGAAACGTTCACGCTGATCGATCGGATCGTTCAGCTCGGAGTATGCATTACACATCTCCCATGTATTGATGAAGAGCTCGAAACGCTCTACCTTGCTTGGGTCTGAAGGCTTCTTCTTCGTAAGTGGAGAAATCTCGATTGGATGATCCATAATAAATGTTGGCTGGATCAGCTTCTCCTCACAGAACTCCTCGAAGAACAGGTTGATAATATCACCCTTCTTATGACGATCCTCGTATGCGATATGATGCTCGTCTGCAAGCTTCTTCGCCTCTGCATCATCGGCTACCTGATCAAAATCAATGCCTGTATATTTCTTGATTGCGTCATTCATCGTCAGACGCTCAAATGGCTTACCAAAGTCGATCTCAATTCCGTTGTAAGAGATCTTTGTGCTGCCACATACCTTCTCTGCGAGATAACGGAACATAGACTCTGTCAGTTCCATCATGCCCTCGTAATCGGTATATGCCTGATACAACTCCATCAATGTAAACTCCGGATTGTGACGGGTATCCACACCCTCGTTACGGAATACACGACCGATCTCGAATACTCTTTCCAGTCCGCCAACGATCAGTCTCTTCAGATATAATTCCAGAGAGATACGAAGCTTTACATCCTCATTTAATGCATTGTAATGTGTCTCAAATGGTCTTGCTGCGGCACCACCTGCATTCGATACGAGCATTGGTGTCTCAACTTCCATGAAATCACGCCCTGCAAGGAAATTACGGATCTCCTTCAGGATCTGGGAACGCTTGATGAACACTGCCTTGCTTTCCTGATTCATGATCAGATCCACATATCTCTGACGATAACGCATATCCGTATCGGTCAGTCCGTGGAACTTCTCTGGAAGGATCTGCAAAGACTTCGACAGAAGTGTCATCTCCTCGGCATGGATGGAAATCTCACCCGTCTTTGTACGGAATGCATATCCCTTCACACCATAGATATCTCCAATATCAGACTTCTTGAAATCTGCATAGCTTTCTTCGCCGATCTGGTCTCTTGCAACATAGACCTGAATATTTCCCTTCAAATCCTGAATGTTACAGAAAGATGCCTTACCCATGACACGCTTGAACATCATACGTCCGGCAATACTTACATGAATCGGAGAGCCATCCATGATTGTTCTTCTCTCATTGTAATCGTTTGCCAGAGCTTCCTTCTTCTGCTCATCATCCAGTCCCTCTACATCCGGTGCCGGTCTGCCTGCCAGAAGCTCTGCTTCGTGTGCGATGTAAGTTTCCTTTACATCTTCACTATGATTTGTCACATCATATTTTGTAATCTCAAACGGATCTTTTCCCGCTGCCTGCAGTTCTGCGAGCTTATCGCGACGCACCTGCAACAGCTTGTTTGTATCCTGCTGCTTATTCTCTGCCACTTTTATTTCTCTCTTTCTTATCGAATATCCAAAATGCGGAAGTCAAAATTTCCGTCTGGTGCTTCCACTGTAACTGTCTCGCCTACACGTTTCTTCAAAATAGCCATGCCAAGTGGAGATTCATTGGAAAGCTTTCCTTCCAGAATATTGGACTCAGTAGAACCAACGATCTTGAATGTATTTACCTCATCCATATCGATATCCAGAATAGATACCTCAGAACCAAAGTTTACAACACCCTGCTCTACTTCTTCTTCGTCAGCAACCTCTGCATACTTCAGGATCTTCTCGATTTCTTCGATGCGAGCCTCGATATCTCTCTGCTCGTCCTTTGCAGCATCGTACTCGGCGTTCTCTGACAAGTCTCCTTGCTCTCTTGCTTCTTTGATCTTCTGTGCAATTTCCTGACGTCTATTTACCTTTAAGTCCTGTAACTCGTCCTCTAACTTACGAAGACCTTCTCTAGTCAACAGATTTTTCTTCTCAGCCATCTCTATTTTCCTTTCTTTCACGACATACTTGCCCAGACTTCTTCCGAGCATACATGCTTGAATTATATCGGATATTCCATCATATGTCAAACGTGATTTCTACTGTTTTACCAATATTTTTCTCCCTTTGTGTGCCGCTTATTGTGCCAAAAATCCGCAAAGCCATTTCTGACCTTGCGGATTCACATTTTTCTTTCCACTATTATTTCGCTTTACAACATCCGATTAGTGATGAAACAGACGGATTCCTGTAAATGCCATAACCATATCGTACTTGTCTGCACACTCGATTACAAGATCATCACGTACAGAACCACCCGGCTGTGCGATATACTTCACACCACTCTTCTTTGCACGCTCTACGTTATCAGAGAATGGGAAGAATGCATCGGAGCCAAGGGTTACGTCGGTATTTCCATCGAGCCATGCACGCTTCTCCTCGCGTGTAAATACCGGTGGCTTTACCTTGAAACGCTTCTGCCATTCGCCCTCGCGAAGTACATCCTCATACTCATCACCGATGTAGACATCAATTGCATTGTCACGGTCTGCACGTCCAAGCGAATCTACAAACTGCAAATTCAGAACCTGTGGTGCCTGACGGAGATACCAGTTATCTGCCTTCTGTCCGGCAAGTCTTGTACAATGTACACGGGACTGCTGTCCGGCACCGATACCGATTGCCTGTCCGTTCTTCACATAGCATACAGAGTTTGACTGTGTATATTTCAGAGTGATCAAAGCAATCTTCATATCGTTCTTTGCAGATTCTGGAAGATCCTTGTTCTTTGTCACAATGTTTGAAAGCAGTTCATCGTTGATTGGAAGCTCATTTCTTCCCTGCTCAAATGTGATGCCATATACCTGCTTGTGCTCGATTGGAGCTGGTACATACGAAGGATCAATCTGAATAATATTGTAATTGCCCTTTTTCTTCTGCATCAGAAGCTCAATTGCCTCATCTGTGTAGCCCGGCGCAATCACACCATCGGATACCTCACGCTTGATCAGTCTTGCTGTATCCTTATCACACACATCAGAAAGTGCAATGAAATCACCGAAGGAAGACATACGGTCAGCGCCTCTGGCTCTCGCATAAGCACATGCCAGCGGAGAAAGCTCGCCGAGATCGTCTACCCAGTAGATCTTTGCCAATGTATCATCAAGCGGAAGTCCCACAGCCGCACCCGCCGGAGATACATGCTTGAAGGAAGTTGCTGCCGGAAGTCCGGTTGCTTCTTTCAGCTCCTTTACAAGCTGCCAGCCGTTAAATGCATCCAAAAAGTTGATATAACCCGGCTTGCCATTGATCACCTTGACTGGAAGCTCGCTTCCATCCTCCATGTAGATACGAGATGGTTTCTGATTCGGGTTACATCCATACTTAAGCATAATTTCGTTTGCCATGATTTTTCATCCTCCGCTTTCTTAGACTCTGTCGTATTTATTGATAATCTTTGATGTTGCCTTACCTGTCTCGATATCGATATAGCGAACAAACAAAGATACCTTGTTATCCTCATTCAAAGAGTTCCACAGCATATCGGTAAATGCATCCATATCATCCGGGATTGCAACCAGCTTCGGCTCACCCTCAAAGCTTGGAAGTGGATTGCCATCACCCATATAGGTGTGAATGAAATGTCCGGTTCCCGAAAGTGGATTTGTATAAGAGAATGTAAATCTCTCACAGCAATCCGGATTTCCGTCTGCGGATTTTAAGATGGACATTGCATAATTATACGAACCATTTTCCACATGCATAATGCCGGAAATACGTGGTGTATAATTTGGTGCATCATCCTCATATTCTCGCGTGCGTAAAGACTGCTCAAATGTCTGCTGCTTATCCATCAGCTCATAAATCGTATCTGTCTGATCTCCATTTGTCACAATCGTCTTGTTGCCTAATACACGCACTGGTGCATAGATGATCAGATGTGGATCAGTCAGCTTGGAAGGATCTGCTGCCTCTGTTCTTATGCCATCCTCTGTCTCTGTAAATACACGGTTCCGTGAATTCACGCTGCGTCCCATAATGAAATATGCAGTTACCGCTTTCTTGCCATCCTGTGACTTTCCGATCACGATACCTCTGCCCGGGTACGCGTTACCCTTCAATTCTTCTTCCAATGAAATCATCTTCACGCTCTTCGCTCCTCCTCTTTTCTGTGTCTATGTTAATCTGCGCCGTTGGTAACATCCCCGCTTCCATCTAAGGAAATCGGGTTACCAAGTACAGTCGGCTCCGGTTTGATAAATGTCATAACAAAGTCCTTGCTGATTGCCAGATACTCGCGGATATTCCGGATGGTCTGTCCACCGTAGTTAATCGGTGCTGCCGCCACTCCATATGCATCCATACCGAGATTCTTGGCATTGTAGACCGCACGTGTCAAATGATATTTCTGCGTGACGATCACAACTTTTTCCGCGCCAAAGATTGCTCTGGCACGGTACATACTCTCATAAGTAGAAAATCCCGCATGATCCAGGAAAATATCCTCCGACGGAACGCCCTGCTTGATCGCATAGTTCTTCATGACACTGACTTCGTTATAATATTCGCTGCCGTGGTCACCACTCATCAGTATCTTCGGTGCACAGCCTGCCTTGTAAAGTGCAATCCCCTCATCCAATCGATCCCGCAGCATCGGACTCGGTGTATCTCCATTCTTTACAGATGCCCCAAGAATGATAATACAATCCACATCCGAAAGTGCAGTTGCGTCCTCCTCTTTCAGCAGACGGGGATTCACATCATGTTTAACATAGATATAGATTCCTGTCAACCCAAGAAGGATCAGCAGCGCACACGCAATCAGGAACACAAATATATTCCTGATTGCCCGCACAAATCCGCCTTTTTTCTTATCTGCTTTTTTCTTACTCATATCTTTCTGCCATTATTTCGTCGTCTTTTTTTCTACTGACTTATTTTCTGTGGAAGTCTTTGCCACAGCCGCTTTCTTTGCTATGGCTGGCTTCTTGTCTACATAATCGTATCTGAATACCATCATGGAAAGCGGTGCGATATCAATGCTGATCGCATACGGCATACGATCACACTTTTCTTCAAATGCCTTTACCTTACCGTTTTTCGTACCGGAACCGCCGTAGATCTTCGCATCCGAATTGATGATCTCCTCATACTCGGTCAGGCAAGGCACTCCAATCCAGTAATCCTTACGCTCTACCGGAACGAAATTGCATACGAACAACAACTGATCCTTCACCGTCTTTCCACGACGCACAAACGCGATAATACTTGTATTTGCATCATCGACCTTGGTCCACTCGAATCCCATCTGATTGTTGTCATTGTAGTAGCATGCGTCATAGGTTGTATACATATGGTTCAGATCTGCCACCCATTTCTGCATCTTCTTATGCAGAGGCTGATCTAATAAGAACCAGTCAAGACTTCTTGCCTCACTCCACTCACGAAGCTGTCCGAACTCCTGTCCCATGAACAAAAGCTTCTTGCCCGGATGTCCATACATAAATCCATAAGCCGTACGCAGGTTTGCGAACTTATCCATTTCTACACCCGGCATCTTGTTGAGCATGGAGCATTTGAGATGTACGACCTCATCGTGTGAAATCACAAGCACATAATTCTCTGCATATGTATATGACAGGCTGAATGTCAGTCGGTTGTGATTAAATGAACGGAAATACGGATCCATCTTCATATACTCTAAGAAGTCATTCATCCATCCCATATTCCACTTGTACAGGAATCCAAGTCCCTTCATGCTCGCCGGTGCTGTAACACCTGCCCATGCCGTAGACTCTTCTGCGATCAGGAACGCGCCAGGATTGCGCTCTTCCATAACCGTATTGATCTTGCGGAGCAGATCGATCGCATCATAGTTTTCATTTCCACCATCTTTGTTCGGCAGCCACTGTCCATCCTGTTTTCCATAATCCAGATACAGCATAGAGGCAACCGCGTCCACACGCAATGCATCTACGTGGAACTTCTCCACCCAGAACAATGCATTGGCTGTTAAGAAGTTAGAGACCTCATTTCTTCCAAAATCAAAGATATAGGTTCCCCAGTCCGGATGCTCGCCGCGTCTTGGATCCGGATGCTCATAAAGCGGCATGCCATCAAATCTTCCAAGTCCGTGCGCATCTCTCGGGAAATGTGCCGGCACCCAGTCCAAGATCACACCGATGCCGTTTTCATGCATGTGATCTACAAAATACATGAAATCCTCCGGCGAGCCGTAACGGCTGGTCGGTGCATAATAATTCGTTACCTGATAACCCCATGATCCATCAAATGGATACTCTGCAATACCCATCAGCTCGACATGGGTGTATCCCATCTTCTTTACATAATCGCAGAGCATCTTTGCAAGCTCACGGTAGGTATAGAATCCAAAATCTGAATCCTCAATTTTCTTCTTCCAGGAACCGAGGTGGCACTCATAAATTGCCATCGGCTTTTTCAGCTCGGTCTCACGCGTCTGCTGCCTCCGGTTCTCGATCCAGTCCGTATCCTTCCACTTATATCCGGTCAGATCCGCAACGACATTTGCATTGTCCGGTCTTACCTGACACTGGTTTCCATATGGATCTGCCTTGTATAAGATTTCACCGTCTCTTGTCAGAATCTGATATTTGTAGACAGCCCCCGGAGCTACATCCGGGATAAACAGCTCATAGATACCGGAGGTCTGCATCATCTGCATCGGGTTGAGTGCGCCATCCCACATGTTAAAATCACCTACGACACTGACACGTCTCGCATGCGGTGCCCATACTGCGAAGTATGTTCCCTTCACACCATCGATCGTCATCGGATGCGCACCAAACTTTTCGTAGACATCATAGTGCTTGCCCTCTGCAAAAAGATATGTGTCAAACTCTGTGATCTGTGAGTCAAACGCGTATGCATCGGCAGTCACAACCGTTGTACCATCCTGATAGGTTGTCTCGATGCGGTATTTTGTTCCCTTATATTTCTTCTTTGCACTGTAAAATCCATAGAAGCCCTCTGCCAGGCACTCCATCTCCTCACGGTTTTTGCCTGTCGGAGATACGACGCAGACTTTCTCTGCATATGGACGATATACGGTGATCACCTGTCCATCGCCATAAACATGGTTTCCAAGCAGATGCTTCGGTGCATTGATAACCCCATTTTTCAATTCATCGTACAAAATCCAGTTTACCCAATCTTCCAGTCGTTTGTTCATATTTTGTAACCCTCCTTAAAAATATCCTTCTCTAAATCTAAAACCGGTGTGGCCGCCCCGCCAGACGGACACACACACGAATCATCACAAACACAAAAATCTCCGCTGCAACTATGCCAAGATATAGCAACGCCAGATTCCTTGCAAAGGTTTCCGGCAGAATCTTACACAGCACATCTCCGGAAGAAAAATAACCATAATCGCCACGGAATATCATATTCCGAAGTCCTGCATAGACCTCTCTTTTTGATGTCACGATCCGCAGCATCAAAAGCGCCACCAGACACGCGCCGCCTGCACTTCCATAAAAACACGGCATCGTCTCCCGCCTGCGCCAAAGCCTGCGAAAACTGTATATCATCCCAACCAGCGATGCAAGGGATAAAATCCATGCGAACCGGTAATACCCTTTCAATCGGTTCAGCTGATGCACATTTTCGTCCGATAATTCATATCCTGCAATCCTGTATTTTCCTGTAAAAAAACGACAATACGAATCTGCAATCTGTCCGTAGTAAAGCTCTGCCTCTGCCTTGCTGATCTCCACGGTCACACCGTTACGGTAGTCCGTCGAAGACAGCCGGTACACACTTCGGTTAAACGCCAGCAGGCACACAGCAAAGCTCAAAATAAACACCGCAATGCAGACACTCGCCAGCCATTGAAACTTTCTATATTCTTCTCTTTTCATAATAATTGATTACTATCTTTTTCCTGTAAAATCTTAAAAACCTATAAGCTTATTTATTTTACCATTTCCGCCCTGCAAAGTAAAGAAACCATTTTATAAATGCGTCCAATATCGCTGGAATTCTGCGTCATTTTTGCCTTGCGTCATATGCTGTTTTCCTCTATAATAATAGTAGTTTTTTTATACAGCATGAGGTGGTGGGGCGATAATGGCATCAAGCAATTTTGTAAATGGAAATGACGTGGCTACATTTGTCTTGGAGACAGATGCACCATACAATATTTTAGACTTTGACCAGGGGCTTTGTACAATGACCGGATACTCTCCGCGTGAATTGTCCAAGAAGATCTGTACCCTGGATAATCTGTTATATGTGGAGGATTTCACAGAAGTGATCGCCTCCATGAACTATCAGTTAAGTATCTCGAATCTGATCAGTATCCAGCATCGGATCGTGACAAAGAGCGGTACGGTGCTTACGGTTCTTTGCAACGGACAGGCATTTTCTTTGAACGATGGTCGTGACGTATTACAGTGCGTTTTTACCGATATCACGAATCTGGAAAATGCAGCGAACGAGACCGTCCGTGCCAAGACCGATCTGGAGATTTTCGCAAATACCGTTCCGAGCGGCGTGAGCAAGCATCTGCTCGACAACAATCTCTCTCTTTTATGGGCAAATAATTTCTTTTATGATATGTGTGGCTACTCTGAGCATGATTACAAGGAGAAGTTCGGCAAGAGCACACTGCAGCTCGTATTGAGTGAGGATCTGGCGCTTGTGATTGACGCACTCGCTGACCTGACGGAAAACGAGGAGAATTCCAAGATCATGAACTTCCGTATCCAGTGTGCGGATGGCAATATCAAATGGGTCAATGCAGTCATCGCCCGCTCCGGTTCCGAGGAACAAGGCTTCCCGGTTGTAAACCTCGTTATGTCAGATATTACAAGTCTGAAGATTGCAGAGACAAAGGCAATGCTCGAAGAGCAGAAATATCTGATCATCTCTGATATCTCTGAGGAACTTCCTTACGAATATGATATTGCAACCGATACAATCACCTTTGCCGAGAAGTTCAACCATATCTTTGAAGGTGAATCTGTGATTGAGAACCCGACCGAAAATATGCTCAAGATGGGACTCGTCTCTTACGATACACAGTCCGCGATCGAAGAGCTGTTTTATCTGGCAAAAGCCGGCACAGAATATCATTCGACAGAGTTCAAATTAAATACGAAAAATGGTGGTTTCCAGTGGTACTTCTCCACATTCTCCACCATCTACGACGAGGAGGGAACGCCGCTTCGTGTCGTTGGTCTGCTCCGGAATATCCATGCCCAGAAGGTGGAACAGCAAAAGCTTCTGATCCGTGCAGAGACCGATCAGATGACCGGACTTTACAACAAGGCGACAACCGAGAGCAAAATTCAAGCATCCCTGCGTGAACTAAACGGAAACAGCTATCAGGTTCTGATGTTGGTCGATATTGATGATTTCAAGAAGATCAATGATACATTTGGACATTTGAAGGGTGACGAAGTCATCGTCGACATTGCAAAGGCGCTGCAGGAATTCAAAGGCGATTACGGCATTGCCGGGCGTCTCGGCGGCGACGAATTCTGCGTATTTTTATCCAATGTGTTAGATACCCAGCTTGCAAGCGAAAAAGCCGTTATGATCGCCGATCGTCTGCGTGAGCTGTACCAGCACGATTGCAAGGTCACACTCAGTATCGGTATCGCCGCAACGAACCAGCAGATTCCATATAACGTCCTGCTGGAAAATGCAGATACTGCCCTGTATCAGGCGAAGTTAAACGGCAAAAACGGCTACTTCTTCTATGCCGATGATATGGAACGTGGGAAGTACGAAAATGATCGTTCCGAGCCGACAGCAAAAGAAACAGGAACCTCTGCTCTTCTGGATTCCCTGCTTTCTACACTGTTTGCCAGCACCAACACCTACACTGCGATCGAACAGGCAATGGCAATCGTAGGCGAGCACTACGCCATCGACAAGATCAGCATCTGGGAATACAGCTACAACAAGAGCTTCGTTGACTGTACGCATCAATGGTGCAAAAAGGGAATCAACAACGATATGACGCTCCGCCAGCATACGCCTGCTGCGATTCTGGAGGAATTATCTGCGATGGGAACGGACGGCATTACCTATTCCTCCGATACATCTTTGATCAAGACAAACACCGCAAGCATGAACCCGTATGCGGAAGGCATCCGCAAGCTCATGCAGTGCGATATCAATACAAACGGCAAACGGATTGGCTTTATCAGCTTCTATTCCATGGACAAAGACGTCACATGGAACGCGCAGACATTGACCGCATTTAAGCAGATCTTCCGCCTGTTCGGAGAAGCGATCAAGACAAAACAGGCAAACCGCGCGATGTCATTGTTGCGAGATGACACGATCAAGGCGTTTGATCTCGTACAGAATCCGATGGTCGTTGTCGACAAGGATTCCTACGACGTCATGTATTTCAACGAATGTGCGCGGGAATATTTCCCAAAACTTGCTTTAAACAGCAAATGCTACGCCTGCCTGCAGCAGGAAAGCGGGCCTTGCCGTGATTGTCCGGTACATAAGATCTCTGACAGTAATCCGACTGTTGGCTGCATCAAGCACAATCGCACGCTCGACGAGCCGCTGGATGTCCATATGACAACGATCAACTGGAGTTCCGGCAGCCATACATTTTTGATTTCAACCTCCGCACACAAGGAGACAAAGGCAGAACAGCTCCGCAAGGAACTCGAGCAGAACATCAACATCGAAAAGCGCATTGCCGAGGCTTCTTACCGCGATATTGTAACCGGATATGGAAACTTCGAGAAGTTCAAGGTCGATGCACAGGCAATCTTAAACGACAACCCGGACACCGATTATGTTATGTTCTACTTTAACATCAAGAACTTCAAATACATCAACGAAACCTATGGTCATAATGTGGGCGATCAGACGCTCAAGGCAGTCGCAGATGTATTGAACAAATATATGCAGGAAGGTGAGACATTTGCCCGTGTCATCAGCGATACTTACATCATGCTGATTCACTACAAGGCAGAAGATCAGTTTATGTCCATCTTCAACAACATCAAGGCAGAGGTGCATGATGCATGCCTTGCCATTCAGGATCGGTTCGTCGTAGACTTCACGACCGGAATTCTTATCATCGACGAAACAATGCACAGCTACAGCATCAACCGCTTAGTCGACCGCGCAATGATGGCTGGCAAGTCCATCGATGCTTCAACCGGCGTATCGTATGCATTCTATGATGACGAATACCACAAGAAGGTATTGAACGATGCACAGCTTGAGAACAGCATCCACGGTGCCCTTGAGAACAACGAATTCTGTGCATATGTACAGCCAAAGTACGATATTGCATCGAAGAGCCTGATCGGTGGAGAACTTCTGGTGCGCTGGTTATCTCCTTCCAAGGGATTTTTGGAACCGGCAGCCTTTATCCCATCCTTCGAGAAGAACGGTTTCATCTATCAGATCGACTGTTTCATGCTCGAGCAGGCTTGTAAGTCCATCCGCCGGTATCTCGATTCCGACATCTACGTCATTCCGTTCTCCGTGAACCTGTCACGGGTAACGCTGGCGCATCCGGACTTCCTGTCAAAAGTACAGGAGATCGTCGAGAAGTACTACATTCCACATCATTATCTGGAATTCGAAATCACCGAGAGTATTTTCTCTGAGAATTACTCACAGATGATCGATGTGTTGAACAAGCTGAAATCGATGGATTTCATCATCAACATGGACGATTTTGGAACTGGCTACTCTTCCCTTACACTGCTCAAGGATCTGCCGATCGATGTCATCAAACTTGACCATGATTTCTTGTCCCGGTCAACGACAAACGACAAAAATGCAATCAGCATCCTGCGCAGTATCATCGAGATGGCACACACCCTCGATATCCGCGTTGTCAGCGAAGGCATCGAGACTGTCGAACAGCTGGAAATGCTCAGTTCCATCAACTGTGAAATCGGTCAGGGCTTCCTGTTTGCAAAACCTATGCCAATCGCAGATTACGATAAGATGATCCAGGACTATTCTGCAAGCTAAAATTTAGGTTTTTACGGGTTTTTTCATCAAAAAGTATTGACAGAAAAATGGCTTTTTGCTATTCTATGGTTTGTGTGTGAACACAATTAGAAATTTTCACTGGTCCAATCTGTCTAGTGGTGTGGACGGATTGTTCGTGTCTTGACCAAAGTGATAATTATATAAACTTAAACTATTATAATATTTTATGGAGGTGTCAGGTTTGGCTAATATCAAATCCGCAAAGAAGAGAATTCTTGTTATCGAGACAAAGACTTTAAGAAACAAAATGATCAAGTCTAAGATTAAGACTTTAGTTAAGAAGGTTGAGGCTGCTATCGAGGCAAACGATAAGGCTGCTGCAGAAGCTGCACTTCAGGTTGCTACATCCGAGATCAGCAAGGCTGCTTCAAAGGGAATCTACCACAAGAACAACGCTTCAAGAAAGATTTCCCGTTTAACACTTGCTGTTAACAAGCTGTCTCTTATACACATCTGACGCTGCCGACGA
>OWIP01001658.1_pt1 | contig 13292 bp, 9 predicted proteins | sample 1732581 | NCBI WGS metagenome assembly OWIP01 (sample SAMN05065731, study PRJEB22554) | human gut metagenome | biome: ENVO:2100002; feature: ENVO:00000062; material: ENVO:00002003 | host: Homo sapiens | place: USA
TGGCGGAAAAGACATCGCCAGACGCGCCGCCGAATTGTGCGGTGGTGCCTTAGAACCAGCTGCGGCTTAGCGCATGAAGCCGCAACATTCGCGCGCATTGGAAAGGAGCATTCCGATGATGAAGAAGTACATTGCCTGCCTGCTTGCAGCTATCCTTCTGCTGACGATGCTGCCCGCATCCGCATCGGCGGAGGGCGGAATGCAGGCGTGCCACCGCGTGACGGCGAAGTATACCGATTCCAAGCAAAGCAACAAGAGCGGCATCCGGCTGTGGTCGGTCAAAACCGCATTGATGAGCGTCGATGACGAAATCAATGGGCTGGCGCAGGCGTACGCGGACAAAATCGCCCCGACGCTCCAAGCAGGGAAAGCGAACGGCGATAAGAATAGCCGGCTGGATGTCGAAATCCGCCATAGCAAAACGGGCCTGACGTGGATGAGCTTCCTCGTGCAGGCGCGCACGACCTACCACCGCGACCTGATTGCGCAGGAGTTCACCAGCCGCACGTTCGACATGACGACCGGCGAAAGAATCCTGCTGACGGACATTTTCCCCGAAGGCAGCGAGGGCTGGACGATGCTGCGCGAGAAGCTCGAAGCCCAAATCAACTACTATTTCCCGGATGAAACGCCCGACCCAGATGCCGTTGCGCAGGTGCTGTCGGACGAGGGGCTGCGGAATCTCGACTTCACGCTGCACGGCATGTCGCTGGTCATTCACCTCTCGGCGGACGCGTTCTATCCGGAGCATCACACGCTGATTGAGACGACGCTGTTCTACCCCGACATCCGAGAGCACATGACCGAAAAGGCGCAAATCGAGACGGACAATCTTTCCTATTATAAGACCGTTGCGCTGACGTTTGACGACGGCCCGACGCGCACCAACTCCACCAAAGTCCTCAACAGCCTGATGGAGGTCGGCGCGCCGGCTACATTCTTCATGATAGGCAAGAACATGAAGCCCTACGCCGATTTGGTGCAGCGCGCGCACGACGAGGGTCACGCCGTCGCCAGCCACAACTGGACGCACGGCGACGCGCGGAAAATCAGCGCCGCTGCCCTCCGCGCGATGCCGGAGAAGGTCAACAAGACGCTGATTTCCATCATCGGCATCCCGACGCGCTATGACCGCGTGCCCTACGGCGTGTATCCGGCGATGATCAAGGCGAAAGTCGGCTGGTCGTACATCCAGTGGTCGGTGGATACCTACGACTGGCGCGGGCGCAGTACGTCGCTGATTATGAGCAAGACGAAGAAGCAGTTCACCGACGGCGATATTGTGCTGATGCACGACATCAAGGACAACACGCCAAACACCGCGAAAGTGATGGCGGAATGGCTCTACGAGCAGGGGTACATTCTGCTGACGGTGGATGAGCTGTTCGCCAAGGACGGCGTGACGCTGGAGCCGGACACAGTGTATTTCCGCTGCGACGACGGCGTGACGACGATTAAGAAGTAACGGAGGGTGCAAGGGATGAAGCGAATCGCTGCACTGCTGACGGTGCTGTGCCTTCTGCTGGCGCAGGCGCTGGCAGAAACGACCATCGACCCGAAGGAAGCGCGAAACATTTCCCTGACGGAAGCGGGGACGAACGAAACGCCCGACGGCATCAGCCCGACGACCGGGCGGACGCTGAGCAAGCTCTATGTACCGGAGGGGTACGCGGGGCTGGCGGCGACAGGGCGCTATCTGCCCATGCTGGTGCAAATCGGCAATGACGGCGGCGGCGTGGGCAACCGCGCGCCGTGGGGCGTGGCGTGTGCGGATATCCTCTACGAAACGCCGCTGACAAGGAGCCATGAAACGCGCATCACCGCCGTTTTTTCCGATATGATCCCGGATTCGGTCGGCTTCGTGCGCTCGGCGCGCATCGGGCATGTGTGGCTGAGCGAGGAGTGGGGCGGCGGCTTCCTGTTCTACGGTCAGCAGGAGGTGGAAGGGAGCGACGTGAAGGCGGAAATCAAGCGGCTCGGCGCGGACCTGAGGAGCGTTACCTTCAGCGGCATTACGGGCGGCACGAACTTCAAGCGCTACTTTACCAGCCGCGCGGGCGCGAAATCCCCTTATGATGTGGATGCGAACGTCGCCGCGATGAGCCGCCTCGTGCCGGAAGACCACGTCGCGCCGAACCACGCCTTCCGATTCACCGACGATGCGCCCGACGGCGACAGCGCCACCCGCGTCTACATCAAATGGGGGGACAGCGCGAAGCTCTACAACTCGCGCCTTGTCTACCGTAAGGAGTGGAACGGCTACCTGCGCTACATGGGCACGAGCAAGACGAACTGGTACGCCGACCGTGATTCGGACGACAGCGCCATTGCCTTCCAGAACGTGATTGTGCAGTTCACGCGCGTGGACTACAACCACAACAACAAGAATGAGCCGATTATGTACGTCATCGGCGAAAACGGCGAAGCGGCGGAGGGCAATGCGGATTTCTTCCTGGGCGGCAAGCATATTTCCGGCTATTGGAAGCGCGACGGCATGACCTCCCGCACAGTCTACTACGATGCAAGCGGCGAGGAAATCGCCCTCCTGCGCGGACGCACGCTGATTGTCATTTTCCCCGATGACGCGGCGTCGAAACGCTCGGTGTCTTACGAGTGAGCAAATGCATATCCCGCAGGGCGGGAGAAATTTGCGCTGCGCCAAAATAATTGGAAACGACGTGAAAAGCTGTCATTTCTTTCTCCGGGCATTGCGTCCCGGAGTTTTTTGTTGCCGAAAAAAATAGGAAAATGATAGCCAAATATGGAAAAAACACTTGACAGTCCTTGCCGAAAATCGCTATAATTAAACAGGTAAATTCATACGATTCCCGAAACAACATGAGCCATCAGCCTGCACGTTTTTCCCTTTGACGTCCGCGCATTCCACTTCGCGGCAGCCAGATGAAAAAATCCGCAGCGTATTTTGGCTTGTTTACATTCGGAAATCGTATCAGGTTGAGGGAGTGGAATTGGAAAATGGAAAGCGGTGCAAACACAAAGGAAGTACTGACTCCGAAAAACGTCTATCGCTTTTTGACGGATAATCTGCCGGGGCTGTATCCGCATGGCGTGATTCCCGCGGCGGAACGCAAGGGATTGACGCTGGTGAAGTTCTGGGCGCAGGTGCTCGACGGAATCATTCCGCCGGAATGGCACGCGTCGCTCTTTGGAGGCACGCAGCGCTCGCGGCGGCTGAGCGACATGATGAACCGCACGGGCGTGCAGCCGCTTCCGCCCAAATTGCAGCAGGAGATGAACGCACTGCTGTCCGGGGAGACGCTGATTCGCCTGAGCCAGCAGGTGCAGGATTTCCTGCGCAGCGCGCACTACGATGCCGATGCCCTCACGCGCGCCCTGCCCGACTTCGTGCGCATGATGATGGAAAACGAGGAGTGCATGAAGCCGGAGCACGAGCAGGTGTTTGAGAACCTGCGGCAATCGCGGGAGACGCTGCCGCGCACGTTTGTGGACATGCTGACGCTCTCGTGGCTGGTGCTGCTGGCGTTCTACGGGCCGGAAATGGGCAGCCGCGAGCTGCTGGACTTCTGCCAGGCGCAGGAGCACTCGGCGCAGGCGCTGTATCTGCTTTCGTCGCACGTCACGTTCGGGCGGCGCGTGCCGCTGTCGATGACGGGGCGCAACTGCGAATTGTGCCGTCAGGGGCTATCAAAGGATGAATACGTCATGGATGCGGCTTCGTGCCTGCCGCAATTGACGGACGCGATTCGGCAGGGCGGCAAAATCGCCGTGACGGGCATGGGCGGCATCGGCAAAACGGAAATGACCCGTCAGGCGCTGGCGCTGCTGGCGAAGGAAGAGCTGTTCAGCCGCATGGCGTGGGTGCAGTACGAAAACAGCCTTGCATCCAGCCTGCGCATGGCGTTTGACGGCTTGGACGGCGTGGCGGAGGAGAACGTGCTGGCAACGGTGCGCGAGAAGCTGGAAGCGCCCTATCAAGGGCGGACGCTGCTGCTGATTGACAGCGTGGATATGCCGCCCGAAGCGGACGAGGGGCTGCGCGAGATTGAGCATTGGGGCTGCGATGTGCTGGTGACGACGCGCTTCCCGCTGGGCGAGGGCTTCCGGAATATCGCCGTGCCGCTGCTGTCGGAGGAATCCAGCCGGGCGCTGTTTGTCCAGCACGACCCGTACTTGCAGGGCATGGGCAGCGCGGAAACGGAAGCGCTGCATCAGGTGCTTTCGCGCGTGGCGGGGCATCCGCTGGCAATCATCCTGCTGGCGCATCTGGCGAAGATGAAGCGCTGGACGATGAATCAGCTGCTGGAAGAGCTTGACCGCATCAGCCCGGAGGGACTGCGGCTGGCGGGCGGCAAATTCAGCGCGATTGCGCAGAGAATCGCCCAGATGGTGTCCACCGACGCGCTGACCGACCGCGAAAGGCAGGTGCTGGCGGTTTTCGCCACGTTTCCGGCGTGGACAATCCCGGTGCGGGACGCGCTGACCCTCCTGCGCGACTTCGGCACGGAGGATGAGCTGCTCTCCGCGCTCGAAACGGCGGCGGATTACGGCCTGCTTGCGTCGAACTGGCGCGGATACGCGATGCACCCCGTGCTGGCGGAGAGCTTCCGGCCGCTGCTGCCGCCGATGGAGAAGGTGCCGAGGCTGGCGGAGGTGTTCGAGGAGTGCAAGGGCTGCTGGCACGCGGCGGATGTTCGGATGATGTCGGTGATGCCGCTGGCACTGTGCACCATTTCGGAATTTGCCGATGCGCCCGTGGAAATGATGAGCGGCGTGATTGTGGCGATTTTTTACGTCCGGCATGACAGCTGCGAAAAAATTCCTGTTGCGCGGCTGAAACAGTGGCGGATGAAGAAAAAAGACGAATGCGATAAGACGGAACGCGGACGCTTCCTGAGCGGATGCTTGGGGTTGGCGCTGGATGACATTTATGGCGGCGATCTGGAGCAAGACAGCAAGGAAGTGATGGAGAACCTTGCAGCAAGCCGCGAGGAGGACATAGAGTTCCTGCTGACAATCGGCGGCTCTGCCGGGCAGAATCTTGGACAGCAAAACTGCAGCAAATTTATTGCCAGAATTGGCGAGCTGATTCCGCCGAATCACCCCGATACAGCGAGGATGCGTGCGCAAAAAACCGTGCTTGCGCTGATGAACATGGACAGCTTTTCGCCCGAAGAGCTGGAAGCGGCAGTTTCCTATTATACGCAGGCGCTGGACGACCCGAAGCGCGTGATGGAAGCGGCAGGGTCGCTGCCCTATATGCTGTATGCAATGGGATTGGTCGGCGTGCCCGAAGAAAGAATCAAAGCACTGGTAGAGCTGCTGGAAGAAAAAACGAAGGATGTGGACAACCTGCCGTATTCCTTCTATTCGGGGATAGAGAATGTTTTTCATAATCTCGGGGAATACGACAAGGCGCTTTTCTATGTCCAGCGTGCGCTTGAAATGACCGAAAAAGACACGGGCTCGTATTTTACGACGCTGCACAACTATCTTCAGCTGAAAAAGGAAATGGGGCATCTGCTGGAGGTGCAGGATGTCATCATCGAAGCGCTTGCCAAAGTGAAGGAGCTTTTTGGTGAGAAGAATGTGATGTGCAGCAGCTACAAAATGGCGTACATTTCCGTTTTAATGGAGCGGAGAGAAAACGAAAAAGCGTATGAAGAAATACAGAAGCTAATCCCGATTGTGCGTGAGCATGAAGGGGAAGCCTGCGCAAAAGAAGTCGAAATGATGCAGATTCGCATACTTGCGCAGATGGGGCGCGAGGAAGAGGCGCTCGAACTGGGCGAAAAGCTGCGCCCGCTCATTCGCCAAATCGGTGGCGATGAATGGGGGTTGATGAAAGCACTCGACAGAAGCATCAACAATGTGAAAACAGGCGTCTATCGCCCCAAAACGTAATATTCGCAAGACAACGGTTGCAAGTTCGGCTGCAATGAATGTAACCTGCTTGACAATCCCCGTTGTCGCCGTATAATGGAAAGCGGAATCCTGCATTCGGATGAACATTTTCCATTATACGGCATTTTTTTTGCTGCCGGACGCAAAAGAAAGGAAATGCACATGACGCTCAAGGAGTTTTATGCCGCAGTTGGCGGCGATTATGACGCAACCCTGAACAGAATCCCCAAGGAGTCGATGGTGCTGCGCTTTGTGAAGAAGTATGCCGACGACAAAACCTACGCCCAGCTGACCGAAGCGGTGAAAGCGCAGGACTGGGAAACGGCGTTCCGCGCGTCGCACACGCTCAAGGGCGTGGCGCAGAACCTCGGCTTTGACGGGCTGTACCGCGCCGCGTTCGCGCTGACGGAAGAGATGCGCGGGGGCAAGCCGCTGAAGAACGCCGCCCTCTACGACGCCGTGACGAAGCAGCAGCAGATTGTGCTGGACGCCGTGCGGCAGCTGGCATAAGGACAAAAAAAATGCGTGAACAGAAATGGAATCTTGGTCGGTTTATCGGGAGGAGCAGTGCGCTGCTTCTCCTGTTTGCGCTGCTCTTCCTGCCGTCGGCGCGGGCGGAGGAAGGGGAGAATCTGCCGAAAATAATCATCGGCAGCGACGAATATCAGCCGTACAGCTACTACAACGTGGATGGCGCGCCGCAGGGCGTGGATGTTGAAATGGCGCGCGAAGCCTTCCGGCGCATGGGCTATGCGCCTGTCTTCCGCCATGTGGCGTGGGAGGATAAGGACGAAGCGCTGGCAGACGGCACGGTGGACTGCCTGTGGAGCGGGTTCATGATGAACAATTGCGAGGACAAGTACACATGGGCGCGACTCAACCTGTTCAGCCGTCTGGTGGCGGTGGTGCGCGCGGACAGCGCCTATGCGGATTTGGCTGATTTGGCGGGCTGCCGCGCGGCGGTTCAGGCGACGAGCTGGGCGGAATATCTGCTGATTCGGCAGGATCAGCCGGGCATCCCGAAGGTCAAAACGGTGTACAGCTTCTCGTCGATGGAGGAGGTGTTCGCCGTCATGCGCAAGGGCTACGCGGACACGATTGTCGGGCATGAGTGCGTGCTGAACATCTTCCTTGCGGAGAATGAAGGGCGCTACCGGAAGCTGGAAACCCTGCTGGGCACGGCGGAACTCGGCGTCGCGTTCCAGAAGGGGACGCACGAGGAACTGGCGCGGCAGCTGGAGCAGACGCTGGCTGAAATGGCGGCGGACGGCACGATGGCGGAGATTTTGACGGCATACGGCATCAACGGCACCGTCCGCATGGGAGGAATCGAAAGCAAATGAAACAGGAAACCTCTCATAAGCGGCGAGGCTTCATCAGCATGCTCTGGATGCCGCTGACACTGTATCTGGTAATGCTTGTCACATCCTTTGTTGTGCTGACGTGGCATGATACACGCAATGTCTGGCAGGCAATGGATGCAACGCTTGACTTTGCGTTGGCGCGGCTCGAACAGTATTTCAACGCCATGTCGAACGAACGCGCCAAGAGCGAAATCCGCCTGCTGGACAAAACGGCGGAGCTCAACTCCCGTATCGCGGAAGCAGGGGTGATAACGAACGAACAGCTTGACCAGTACGCCTATGCGCAGCGGCTGACGGGCATCGTCATCCTTGATGCGGACATGAATGCCGTCGTCCAAACGACGATTGACGGCGACACAGCGGCGGCGCTGCACGCCATTCTGCAAAAGCCGACGGTGCGGGAGATTGTGGATTACCCCGTAAAGGCGTACATGACACGGACGCAGGTGGGCAGTCGCACGGTGGATTTCGCCGCCGTCGCGCGCGAGGACGCGCCGGGCCTTGTGGTGGCATACGCCGAGGGCGAGGAAGAGGACAAGAGCGACATGAAGCTGGAGACGCTCTTCAGCGGCTTCATGTTTGCAATGGACGGCACGGTCACCGTGTCGGACGGCAAAACCATCATTGCTTCCAACAGCGCCGAAATCGTCGGGCGCAACGTAAAAAAAATTGAGGAAGGCAGCATCCCCCATGCGCAGTGGGACGAATCGGGGCGGCTGCACATTGTTGACGGTATGACGGCGTGGTCGGGCAAGCGCACGGCGTTTGAGAACTACTCGGTTTACGCCATGTTCCCGGATCATGCCGTCTACAATTCCCGCAACACCATTATCCTCTACGGCACGCTGATTTACATGGCAATCTGGCTTTGCTTCGCGTGGCTGCGCGCCCAGCAGTCCCGCCGCGCGCTGGAGAAAAACAGCGAGCAGGCGCGGATTATCAGCGCCATCAGCGAAATCTACTGCTTCACGTTCCTTGTCAACGTCCAGCGCGGCACGGTGCGCATCATCAAGCACCCGGAGGAGCAGCTGATGAAGAGGGAACGCGCGTGGAGCATGAACGAAGTGGTGCGGATGCAGGCGGAACACAACGTTGCGCCAGATTTCCGCGAGGCGTTCATCAGCTACTGCGACCTGACGACCTTGGCGCAGCGCTTGAAGGAAAACCCGAACCTGACGCTGGAGTTCCGCGACCCGAAGGAAAAGGTGTACCTGATGACGGCGCTGCCGCAGAACTACGACCGCCGCGGCAGGCTCGAATCGGTGCTGATGGTGACGCAGGACGTGACGGCGGAGAAGGAACGCGAACGCGACTATCAGCTGCAGTTGAAAAAGACGGCGGAGGACGCCGAACGCGCCAACATCGTCAAAACGGACTTCCTGCGCCGCATGAGCCACGATATCCGTACGCCGATTAACGGCATCCGCGGCATGGTGGAAATCAGCCGCCGATACGCGGGCGACGAAGCGAAGCAGGAGGAGTGCCGCAAGAAAATTATGACCGCATCGGGCTTCCTGCTGGATTTGGTCAACGATGTGCTGAACATGAACAAGCTCGAATCCGGCGCGGTGACGCTGGAAGAGAAGCCGTTCAACCTGCGCCAGATGGTCAGCGAAATTGTGACGATGGTGGAGGGGCAGGCGTGGCACGAAAACGTGCAGGTTTCCTGCAAGACGCTGGCGTGGAATCACGAAAACCTGATTGGCTCGCCGATGCACCTGCATCAGGTGCTGCAAAACGTTGTCGGCAATGCGGTCAAGTACAACCGCCACGGCGGCAGCGTGACCATCTCCTGCGAGGAGAAAGGCTTTGACGGCACGACGGCGACGTTCCTTTTCACCTGTGCCGACACGGGACGCGGCATGAGTGCGGCGTTCCAGCAGCACGCGTTTGAGGCGTTCGCGCAGGAGGAATCCGGCGCGCGCACGGCCTACAAGGGCACGGGGCTGGGGCTGCCGATTGCCAAGGAACTTGTCGAGCAGATGGGCGGCGAAATCCACTTTGAGAGCGAACTGGGCGTCGGCACAACGTTCTACATCACCCTGCCGTTCCGCGTAGATCCGAATCCGCCGGAAGCAGAATCCGCCAAGCCGGAGCAGGCGGCGTCCATCAAGGGCGCGCACATACTGCTGGTGGAGGATAACGAGCTGAACATGGAAATCAGCCAGTACATACTGGAGGGCGCGGGCGCGATTGTCGCTCAGGCGTGGAACGGGAAGGAGGCGGTTCGCCGCTTTTCCGAAAGCGAACCGGGTACGTTTGACTGCATCCTGATGGACGTGATGATGCCGCTGATGGACGGACTGGAAGCAACGCGGACGATTCGCGCGATGCAGCGCCCGGATGCGGCGACCATCCCGATTGTGGCAATGACCGCGAATACCTTCTCCGAGGACGAACAGCGCAGCCGGGCAGCGGGCATGAACCTGTTCCTGAACAAGCCGATTGACGCGCAGAAGATGCTCAGCACCGTTGCACAGTGCCTAAAAATACGGCAACAAGACAACTGAATATCGGCAGCGGCATACTTGTGAAAACCTTGACAAGTACAGAAACGCGGTGTACAATAGAGCCATGATCGGCGCGATTCTGAAAGGAATTCCGAAAATACAGGACGCGCGAAAGGAAGGGTTTGTTTTATGAAGAAGCTGCTTGCGCTGGGTTCTGCGCTTGTGCTGGCTGTCTCGGCGATGCCGGCAGTGCTGGCGGAAGATACGGATGCGTTCACCTCTGCGTCTGTGTCGAGCTACTATGGGGATTTCGCCCTGACCGGCGATGAGCTGATGAACGCCATCAACTCCTTCTCCGGCACCTATCTCATCTGCACCACCAATCCCGACGGCACGCCGAACGCGGGCGTGTTCATCTTCGCGTGCGTGAAGAACGAGGACAAGTACTACATCCAGATGGGTCTGGCGGAGAACCAGACGAAGCAGAACCTGCTCCGCACGGGCGAAGCGCTGGCGGTCTACGCCGCGAACCCCTCCACCGAGGAAGGCGCAAAGCCCTACATCACCGCCGGCGCGCGCATGAAGCTCAAGCAGGTGACGGACGAGGAGCTGCTCAAGGTGCTCAACACCAAGAACAGCGAAACGGCGCTTTTCTTTGAAATCACTGACCTGCTGCCGCTGGGCTGATTCATGGCTGCATTCGCATCCGCTTCCGCGCTGGGAGCGGGTGCTTTTTTGTCCCCTGAAATTCAAAACACTCAAAATCCATAGGAATTTGCATATTCCTCTTGACAAGCATGGGAATCGGGAGTAAAATCCTATTGCGGAAGTAGGTTATAACTCACCGCACAAGAATGATTTATCAATCAGCCAGAGAAAGGGCTTTTGCAATATGAAACACGCTGAATTGCTGTCCGTCCGCGACCTGCACGTTCAGGTGGGCGAAAAGGAAATCCTCCACGGGGTCAACCTTTCCGTCGGCACGGATGAAACCCATGTCCTCCTTGGCCCGAACGGCACGGGCAAATCCACCCTCGGCTATGCCATCACCGGCAACCCTGCCTATCAGGTGACGCGGGGGAGCATCACGTTTGACGGCGAGGATATTACGTCTATGCCCGTCAATGAGCGCGCGAAAAAGGGCGTTTTCCTGTCCTTCCAGAACCCGCTGGAAGTGCCGGGCGTGACGCTGAGCGCCTTTATCCGCACGGCGCTGGAGCAGAAGAGCGGCAGCCGCATCCGCCTGTGGGACTTCAAGAAGAAGCTGAAGGAAACGATGGCGCTTTTGTCGATGGATGAAAGCTACGCCGAGCGCGATTTGAACGTCGGCTTCTCCGGCGGCGAAAAGAAGAAGGCGGAAATCCTGCAAATGCTGATGCTCGAACCCAAACTCGCCATTTTGGACGAAACCGACTCCGGTCTGGACGTGGACGCGGTGCGCACGGTGTCCGAGGGCGTCCGCCTGTTCCGCGAAAAGACGCACGGTTCGCTGCTGATTATCACCCACAGCACGCGCATTCTGGAGGCGCTGCGTGTTGACCGCACGCATGTGATGGAAAACGGCGTCATTGTGCGCGAAGGCGACGCGGCGCTGGTGGAAGAAATCAACGAAAAAGGCTTCAAGGGCTGATGGGGGAGCGGCATGACAGTGAAGAGCCAAGTTGCGGACATTGACCGCAGCATTTATGATATTCGCGACGCGGAGCATGACGCGTACCGCATGGAAGCCGGCTTGACCCCCGCCATCGTCGAGAAGCTGTCCAAGGAGAAGAACGACCCGGCGTGGATGGAGCAGTTCCGGCTGGAATCGCTGCAAATCTACAATAATATGCGCGTGCCGGACTGGGGGCCGTCGCTGGACGGGCTGGATATCGACCACATCGCGACGTATGTCCGCCCGAACACGAAGATGCAGAACAACTGGGAGAACGTGCCGCAGGACATCAAGGACACGTTTGAGCGGCTGGGCATTCCGCAGGCGGAGCGCAAGTCGCTGGCGGGCGTGGGCGCGCAGTACGACTCGGAGCTGGTGTACCACAACGTGCGCGCGGAAGTGGCGGCGCAGGGCGTGGTGTACACCGACATGGAGAGCGCGCTGCACGGCGAATATGCCGAGATGGTGCGCAAGTACTTCATGAAGCTCGTCACCCCGCGTGACCACAAGTTTGCGGCGCTGCACGGCGCGGTTTGGTCGGGCGGCTCGTTTGTGTACGTTCCCAAGGGCGTGCAGGTGTCCATTCCGCTGCAATCGTATTTCCGCCTGAACGCCAAGGGCGCGGGGCAGTTTGAGCATACGCTGATTATTGTGGACGAGGGCGCAAGCCTGCACTTTATTGAGGGCTGCTCTGCCCCGAAGTACAACGTGGCGAACCTCCATGCCGGCTGCGTGGAGCTGTACGTCAAAAAGGGCGCGAAGCTGCGCTATTCGACGATTGAAAACTGGTCGAAGAACATGTACAACCTCAACACCAAGCGCGCGCTGGTGGAGGAGGATGGCACGATTGAGTGGATTTCCGGCTCGTTCGGGTCGCATGTGGGCTGCCTGTATCCGATGAGCATCTTGAAGGGCGACCGTGCCCGCATGGAGTTCACGGGCGTGACGTTCGCAGGCGCGGGGCAGAATCTCGACACGGGCGCGAAGGTCGTGCACGTTGGCAAAAATACCAGTTCGTACATGAACACGCGCTCCATCAGCAAGAGCGGCGGCATCAGCACGTTCCGCTCCAGCGTGGTGGTGGAGAAGAGCGCGAAGCACGCCAAGAGCGCGGTATCCTGTCAGTCACTGATGCTCGACAGCGAGAGCCGTTCGGATACAATTCCCGCGATGGACATCCGCACGCGCGACGCCGCCATCGGGCATGAGGCGAAAATCGGCAGCATCAGCAATGACGCGGTGTTCTACCTGATGAGCCGCGGCATGAGCGAAGAGGACGCGCGCGCGCTGATTGTCAGCGGTTTTGCGGACAACGTGTCCAAGGAACTGCCGGTGGAATACGCGGTGGAGATGAACAACCTCATCCGCCTGGAAATGAAGGGCAGCATCGGCTGAGCGGAAAGGAGCATTCATCAATGGAAAAAATGACCATCAATCAGCTGCCCAGCCGGACGTGGAATCGTCTGGGCGTGAATGAAGCGAGTATTGACTGGGACGAAAGCGCGACGGTCGTGCTGCCGGAAGAATCCGCAGAAAAGGCGGATATGCTGATTGCATCGGACGCGGCGTATGCCCGCAAGTGCGTGACCGTTCAGGCGGAAAAGGGCGCGAAAAAGTCGCTCTTCCAGACCCTTCGCACGGCGGGCAAGCTGCATGTGCAGACGGAGCTGACCGCCGAGGACGGCGCGGAAATGGAGCTGATTCAGCTGATCGCGCCGGGCGAAAACGCGCTGGTGTATGATGAAGTCATCGGGCACTGCCACGGCAGCGGGCGGATTGTGCTGCGGCAAGTGACGCTGGGTCACGGCGATGTGTACGCGCAGACGGGCATCGGGCTGGACGGCGAGAACGCGTCGTTTGCGGCGAATATCGGCTATCTGGCGAGGAAGAATCAGACGCTGGACATGAACCTTGTCTGTCTCTTATACACATCTGACGCTG